>Ga0208371_1000129_pt1 | contig 27186 bp, 29 predicted proteins | sample SubbioCR12Aug_1A_FD_184827 | JGI IMG/M metagenome (GOLD analysis project Ga0208371, IMG submission 184827) | Serpentinite rock and fluid subsurface biosphere microbial communities from McLaughlin Reserve, California, USA - CR12Aug_1A (SPAdes) | ecosystem: Environmental > Terrestrial > Deep... | reverse complement strand
GACGGTGTCCGGGTCGATGTTCACAGCCGTGCGGCCCTGGATGTTGTAGACGATAATGGGGATATCCACGGACTCCGCCACTTTCTTGAAATGTTGATAAAGGCCTTCCTGCGTGGGCTTGTTGTAATACGGCACGACAGACAGCCCTGCCGCAGCACCCGCGCGCTTGGCACACTCGGTCAGCTCGATGGCCTCGGCCGTGGAGTTGGCCCCGGTGCCCGCAATAACGGGCACGCGACCGGCTGCCTGCTCGACTGCCATGCGGATCAGGGTGCAATGCTCGTCGAAACTGACCGTAGGGGACTCCCCCGTCGTGCCGACGATGACCAGACCGTCTGTTCCCTGGTCAATATGCCAATCGATCAGCGCACGAAAACGTGGCATATCCAGCGCCCCATTCGGCAACATGGGGGTAACGAGGGCGACGAGGCTACCTGTAAACATGGCAATCGAGAAAATTCGAGAAGGCGTGGATTCTAACCCGGAACACCATTTCAGCGATGCGCGGGGCTCATGGGCAACTTCATGGGCAACTAAAAAGCAGGCAATCTACTGCCCGGCAACGCCCATCATGGCATTGATGCCGACAAAAAGGGCTTTGCCCCAAAGCTGCTCAAGAATGACAGGCAGGTAGGCCAGGGTTAGATAAAGCACCAGAAAGCCCACGCCCAAAGTCAGGGGAAAACCAATGGCGAAGATATTCAGTTGCGGCGCGGCGCGCGTCATCATGCCAATGGTCAGGTTGGTGGCCAACAAGGCTGCTGTCACGGGGAGCGCAATATGCAGCCCCGTCATGAAAATCGCCCCCCCCCAATGCGCCAGGCTGACAAAACCAGCCGCGCTCAATGTCGCTCCCACCGGAATATCGATAAAACTCTGGGCAAGTGCGCCAACGACAAGATGGTGAGCATTCAGGGCAAACAGCATCAAGGCCGCGCCCATGACAACCAACTGCGATACCACCGGCGTCTGCGCGCCGTTGATGGGGTCGTAGAGCGTGGCCATGGACAACCCCATCTGCAGGCCCATGAACTGACCAGAGAATTCCAGCACGGCAAAAACAATCCGCAAGGCAAATCCCAGCGCAGATCCAATGGCTATCTGCTGCAACAACACCAGCAGGCCATCGCCGGAGGTCAGCGAAACCGAAGGAGACAGGGGCAGGATCGGAGCGATGACCATCGTCAGCACCAAGGCTAAAGCCAGCCGTGTCGTCACGGGGGCGGCACGATTGCCCAACAACGGGTCAAAAAACAACCACGAGGATATCCGTACAAACGGAAACAAAAACAGCGCCAGCATGGCATCGAGGTCAGCGCTGTTCAACGTCAGCATGCGACCTCAGCCCACCAGGTCAGGAATGCTGCCTATGAGACGTACCATGTAATCCACCAGCAATTGCAAAGTCCATGGCCCCAGCACAACCAGCACCACAAACATCACCAACAATTTGGGAATGAACGAAAGCGTCATTTCGTTGATCTGGGTTGCCGCCTGAAAAACCGACACGATCAATCCGACAACGAGAGAAGCAAGCAAGAGCGGCCCCGCTGCAATCATTGCCAACTCAAGAGCCTGACGGATGAGCGCTACAACCGTGTCGGAATTCATATCTGGAACGTCGCGACCAGTGAAGCAATCAGGAGGTTCCAGCCATCTGCCAAAACAAACAACATGATTTTGAATGGCAGGGAAACCAGCACCGGCGAGAGCATCATCATACCCATCGACATCAGCACACTGGCGACCACCATATCAATGATCAAAAAGGGAATGAACACGATGAAACCAATCGTGAACGCTGTTTTCAGTTCGCTGATCACGTAGGCGGGCACCAAAACCCGTAGCGGAATTTCCTCAGGGCCGTTCAGAGGGGGCGTTTTGGTCAGGCGCACAAACAAGGCCAAGTCTTCCTGCCGCGTCTGTTTGAGCATGAAATCCTTGAAGGGCAACACACCCCGGTTCGCCGCCTCAACCAGGCTGATCTCGTTTTGCGTGTAAGGCTGCCAAGCATTGACGTAGGCCTTGTCAAACACAGGGGCCATGATGAAAAACGTCAGAAACAGCGATAGCCCGACAATCACCTGGTTCGGTGGCGCAGTCATCGTCCCCATGGCCTGCCGCAACAGTGACAGCACAATCACAATCCGGGTAAACGCCGTCATCATAAGCAACGCTGCGGGCAGAAAAGTCAGCGCCGTAAGCAGTAACAGGGCTTCAACGCTGAACGTGTAGTTGGTACTGCCTCCGGTGCCGGGAGCGCTGGAGAAGGCGGGAATACCAGGTGCCGCCCAAACCATGCCCGGCACGATCAAGCACGCCAGCAGACCGACCAACAGGGGATAAAAGCGGGACTTAGCCATGGGAGCGTGTTACGGGGATTGCCTGAAATCGCCGCTCTTCGGCAATAAATCCTTGAGTTTTTCAGCAAACCCGGAGGAAACCGCCATCGCGGGCATATCAAAAGAAGTGGGTTTGGGCATGTGATGTAAAGGTGAAACCTGCCCGCCTCCCACGCCAACCAACAACCAGGTTTCTCCAATTTCCAGCACCACCACGCGCTCACGGGGGCCAACCATGACCCCTCCGACCACTTTGACAGCACCTTGCGCACCGGTCTGTCCGGGAGAAAGACGACGGAGGAACCAGAAAAATCCCGCCATGACCGCAAGAACAAGCAACAAACCCAGCAACCCCTGGAAAAGCACACCCCAGGAACTGTTTGAAGCCAGCGCCGCAGCCTCGCCGACAGCCTGAACTGGACAGGTCACCGACACGGCCCCAAAGGCCGCCCACAAGCGAAGGAATTTCATTTGTTGATGCGGCGCAGTCTTTCGGCCGGGCTGATGATATCGGTCAAGCGAATACCAAATTTGTCGTTCACCACCACCACCTCGCCTTGGGCAATCAGACAGCCATTGACCAACACATCCATGGGTTCGCCTGCCAGACCATCCAACTCCACAACAGACCCCTGAGCAAGCTGCAACAAGTTGCGAATGGCAATTTTGGTGCGCCCCAATTCCACATTGAGCTGGACGGGAATATCCAGAATCAAGTCAAGATTATTGGCCGCAGCGGGAACATTATCTGGAACCAGGTTCTGGAAAATCTGGGCTTTTTGGGCACTGGGTGCGGGAGATTGCTGGCTATCGACAACGGCCTGTTCAGCCATGGCCGCTGCCCAGTCATCGGCGGCGCTTCCCCCTTGGGCACTGGTCTCCTGTTCAGCCAATGCGGCTGCCCAGTCATCGGCAGAAACGTCTTCCTCTTTTTGAGCTTCCTCGCTCATCGTTTGCCCCCGGCGCAAGTCACACGCTCACAGCCTTCCAATATCCGATCGATTTTGAGAGCCAATTGACCATTTTTTTGTCCGTAATGGCACTGGAACAAGGGGATGCCGTCGACCTGTGCAACAACGGCATCGGGCAAGTCCAACGAGATGACATCGCCTTGCTTCAAATTCATGATCTGCCGCAAAGTCACCGAGGTATGCCCCAAATCAGCCACGAGTTCGACTTCAGCATCCTGCACCTGCTGGGTCATCTGATGAACCCAGCGCTCATCTGCCTCGGCACGATCCGCCTGCATGGTACTCGTGAGCTGGTCACGAATGGGTTCAATCATACTGTAGGGTATACAGACGTGGAAATCACCGCCCCCTGAGCCCAATTCGATGTTGAAGGTATTGACCACCACAACTTCCGTCGGCGTCGCAATATTGGCGAACTGGGTGTTCATTTCTGAACGGACATATTCAAACTTGACCGGGAAGATGCTCTCCCAGGATTTTTGCATCTCTTCAAACACCACTTCGAGCAACTTGCGGATGATGCGCTGCTCCGTCGGCGTGAAATCGCGCCCCTCAACCCGCATGTGATAGCGACCGTCACCCCCAAACAGGTTATCTACCACCAGGAACACAAAGTTCGGGTCAAAAACAAACAGTGCAGTGCCGCGCAACGGCTGGATATGCACCATGTTCAGGTTGGTGGGAACAATCAGATTGCGAACAAATTCGCTGTATTTGATGACGGTAACCGGGCCAACAGAAATCTCGGCCGTACGCCGGATCAGGTTGAACAACCCCAAACGGAAGTTACGCGCGAAACGCTCATTGATGATTTCGAGCGTAGGCATGCGCCCACGCACAATACGTTCTTGACGACCGATATCGTAGGCGCGTATTCCCCCCTCTCCATCCTGAGCAACCGTCTCTTCCGCTTCGCCGGTCACTCCCCTCAGGAGAGCATCTACTTCTTCTTGGGAGAGGATATCGTCTGCCACTCGCCTCCAGCCGTTTCAAAATCACTGGATGATAAACGCACCAAAGAGCACTTTTTTCACGCCTTTGGATTTCTTTTTTACACCGAGAACCTGATTAATTTCTTTCTGAATTTCTTCGGCCAACTTGGTTTTGCCATCGGGTTGGTGCAAATCTTCGGCCGTTTTGCTTGAAAGCAAGCGAATCATGGCGTCACGCACTTCAGGCATGTGAGCCTTGATTTTTTCCTGCACTTTGGCATCAGCGACCATCAACTGCACTTCCGTTTGCAGATAACTTTCCTGATCGGCCAAGTTGACGGTGAACTGCTCCAGCTTTTCATAGACAGGAGGATGAGCCTCGCCATCACCTTCATCGCCCGTATCTTCCTCTTCTGCTGCTGTGTCTCCATGGGCTGCATCAGCTGCTGCCTCCGAATCACCGCCATGCGCCTTTTTCGACTTATCGGGCGAGGACATCAGCAGCCAAGCGGCCAGACCACCACCGACCAACAGGACAAGCACCACCACCGCAATCAGGATGATGAACAGTTTCTTTTTGCTTTTTGGCGGAGCAGCTTCCGCCGGGGCCTCGGCCTTGGACATAGTCTTCCCAAACAAAAAAATGCTAAGTGGAAAATATCACATAAAAACAGGGTGTTTCGTAAATTACTTTAAGTTATTAATTACGTCATGAGCCTACGCAAAGCAAGCAAAGAAGCGCTAAAACGGGAAACGGCCTCGAAAAGAGGCCGTTTCCATCTGTGCCTGTGCAAGACATCCGGGTTATGCGTACAAATCAACCCTTCCCAAAGCGACTCGTCTGACGGGGATCTGCATGGTTTTTTCATGCTCACCCACCTCATCAATACGACCCTCGCCCTCACGACGAGCCTGTTGCCCGGAAAAGACTTGCTCTCGCGACAGGGATTGATCCTGAACATTTGCCTGCCCCAATGCGACCCCCGCCTCGGCCAGCATTTCGCGCAACTTTGGCATAGCCGCTTCAATTGCTTCGCGCACTTGAGGGTGGGGAGAGAAAAACTGCGCACTCGCCTGGCCACCTGATACCGAAAGCTTGACCTCCACCGGGCCCAGATTGGCAGGATTCAGACTGATCTCTGCCACATGCTGCCCTTGCCGCCCGGACGACATCCAGACCAGACGATCGCCCAACTCTTGGGCAAATGCTGGAGAACGTACCGGTGACTCAACAGCCAACTGCCATGTTCCGGAAGGCGATGACGCACGAAACGGAACTTCCACGGAAGACAGCGGCAACCCCGGTTTCGGGGCAACCACATCCACCCCCGCCAGCGACTTCAACCAATCCTTATCCGCCGCCCCCTCACCTTCACCCTGCATCTGAACACAGAAACTGTCCCAAGCCGAACTGGATGCCCCGCCCCCCGTGGAGGTATTGAACTGGGCTCCCGTCCCCTCCTGCCCAGAAGCAAAACGTGACACAAGATCCATTTTTCCGGCTTCAGCGTAGAGTGAGGATGTCTTGCCTTGACCACCGATCAAGGAAATCACCGATTCCTTCCGGGATGGCGGCGCAACTTCACCCGACGATTCCGGCGGCAACACTTGCCCCGTTGCGGCACGATCTGCCGTGGCGGCAAGTGCTTTCATGCCTTGATCGAAAGCGACAGAAGGCACTTGCCCATCCCTTTCAGAGACGGGAGACCCGATCTGATCTTCCACAATGAAGACCACATCCGATACGGCTTTCGGGGCATTGCAGGTCATAGAAAGTGGTGCCTGCACCCCTGCCTGAACAAGCAATGCGGCCTGCGTAGCCGCATCGGACGAGGGCGGGGAATCAGGTGAAATCTCTGCGGTTTCGCTGGCCTGTTCCTCGTCGCGATCACGGGCATCCCCAGCGGGGACAGCCTGTTCAGCGGAATGAGCGGCCTGCAAGGACGAATCTGGCACGGAAATCTCTGTGGAATCTGCAACCTCCACAGGTTCACGACGCGACGTTCTGGATTGATCCATCCTGGAGGTCAATTCGGTATGGAACATCCCCGCCCCCTCTTCTCCCGCCCCTGCCGAAGAAATCTCTCCCTTCGGATTGACGGCTTTTGAAGCTGCGGACATCCCCCCGACACTCAGGGCTGACAATGCATCGTTCAAGACTGCTCTCCTAAAGACTCACCATAAGTCTCAACAAGGGACGAGCAAGTTTCATACCCGCACTGACCCACGACATTCAGTAGTGGGAAAGCCCTTCAAATGCAGAATGGCTCTGAGCGGCCGATTCATCCGTAACCCGCTGGTCACGTTTGTCATTGCGCTGCCGCTCTTCTTCCTGAAATCGCTTCGCCAGAACTTCATACGCCTTGACCTGACGGCGCAACTCCAACCACTTGGCATGTGCAGCAGCCCAATGGGCTTTCAACTGCGCCAACTCGGTTTCCTGATGCGCAATGGCGTGATCCACCTTCGCCAGAAAGGCGTGATAGCCGCGCAACAACTGGATATCCAGCCCCTGCTCACCGGCACCGGTCATACGCAATTGGTACTCGCGCTTGTAGCCTTGTATTTCTTCCAGACGCGTACGTGCTGCATCTTCTTTGCGGCTGTACATGCGCAGCAAGCGCTCTGCCGCCTCCATGCGGTGCGAGGCATGATCCAGCAGCGATTGCAACGGAAATGCAGCAGCCATGGCCTGACGCCGATCGCTACGCCACCGAAGCAGCCGACGAAACCTGATCCAGGCTTCTGGCTTCATCCTGAAGCATCACCGGAATTCCGTCGCGAATGGGAAAGGCCAGGTGATCTGCACGGCAGACCAGTTCTTGCGCCTGCTTGTCGTACAGCAAAGGCCCCTTGCACAGGGGGCACACCAAAATCTCCAGCAACTTGCTATCCATGACTACTTACCTTTCAAAAACGCCATCCGCATCATTCAATGGCTGGAAATACGACGCAAAGATGACAACACCAGCTCTTTTAGACCCGCACCGAGCTCAGCGTCAACCGCGAGATACCAGCAATCCTGAGCAATTTGACGCGCAGCAAGCGAGGCACATTTCACCGCATCTTTCTCGGTCATCACCAAAGTCCCCACAGGCAAATCCTGCTCGGAAAAAACATGATGATCAGGCAAGGGACATTCACTGAAATTCAGCCCCAAGCGACGCAAATGTGCAAAAAAACGCGAGGGGTTACCAATACCGGCCAGGGCGCATAACGCCTGATCATGCAGCGCGCTCGCCGTGACGACTCTGGCCGGGTTCCACACGTCGTAAAAACGTTCACCGCGCAGCGTCATGGCAAAAACCGGCGCGAGCACATCGGGCAACGCCCCTCCTCCCCCTGCCTCGTTCACCACAACGGCTGAAACGCCCTGCAAGCGCGCCAGCGGCTCACGCAATGGCCCGGAAGGCAACAACCAGCCATTGCCAAAACCACGCGCACCATCCACCAGCACAATTTCCAGGTCACGCGCCAACGCGTAATGCTGCAAGCCATCATCGGCAACCAGGACATCCACTTCGGGATGCGCTGCCAACAGTCCGGCCCCCACGTGCGTGCGTGCGCGCCCGACCCACACCGGACACCCGCCACGCCGGGCAAGCAGCACAGGCTCATCCCCCACCTGCAACGGATCACTCTGCGCATGAACAGGCCGTATCTCGTCCACACGTCCGCCATAGCCACGGCTGATGATGCCAGGCGAATACCCCGCCTCACGCAACCAGGTAATCAATGCCAGAGTGAAAGGCGTCTTGCCCGTTCCTCCCACCGTAAGATTTCCCACGACGATGACAGGCACGGGCAGACGTGTGATGTGCTTCAGGCCCTGCCGGTAAAGCAGGCGGCGCAGAAAAATCAGTATCCGGAAAACGAGACTGAAAGGGCTCAAACCCCAAGCCACCGCCCACGACGGCCAGCCGGTGCCGTACCAACAGCGATTGAAAAAGGAATCCAGCCGCAACCCAGTCAGGGGGAGGAATGGGTTTGAGTAACAAAAGTCACGCGCGGATAACCGGCACGACGCGCAGCATCCATCACCTGCACCACCGCCTGGTGGCTGGCATGTGCATCGGCAGAAATCACCACAACCGGATCCTTGCGCTCGCCCACGGCCACCTGCAAGGCGCGCACAAGGTGATCAACACCTACCTCGCCCAATACCGTGCCATCCACTTCATAACTCCCCTCTGCGGCAACACTCACCGTGATCTGGGCGGGCATTTCCTGGGCGTTATCCCCCCTAGCCTCAGGCAGATTGATCTGTAACTCGGAAAAACGCGCATACGTCGTGGTGACCATCAAAAAAATCAAAATCACCAGTAGCACGTCGATCAAGGGAATCAGATTGATTTCCGGGTCTTCCCGCCGGACACCGCGTCGAAAGTTCATGATGTCTGCTTGCGCTCGCCGTGCACGATTTCCACCAAACGCAAAGCCTCCTGCTCCATTTCCACGAGGAAGGCATCGACACGGCCACGGAAAAAACGGTACCCGATCAAACTGGGAATAGCCACGATCAGGCCAAATGCCGTGTTGTACAGTGCCACAGAAATACCATGAGCCAGCACGGCGGGATTACCGCCATTGGGCGTCTGCGAACCAAAAATCTCGACCATCCCCACCACCGTCCCCAGCAAACCCATCAAGGGTGCAACGGCCGCAATCGTGCCCAAGGTTGTGAGATAGCGTTCCAGGTCATGCGCCACAGCACGCCCAGCCTCTTCAAGGGATTCTTTCATCAGCTCGCGGCTGACATTCAGGTTGCGCACACCCATTGCCAGAATGCGGCCCATGGGCGAACCCTCTGCCAAGGCACGCAGCATCTCCGCGTTCGCCCCCTGCTTGCGCAAACCTTCGATGGTCTGTTCAAGCAACCCCGGCGGCAACACCAGCGCACGTCGCAACGAAAAAAAGCGTTCAAACATCACGGCAAGCGCGAGGATGGAGGCAATCACCAAAGGCCAAATGGGCCAACCAGCGGCTTCAATAAGAGCTAACAAGGCCGTATTCCAGAAAAGGCTAAAACGTCGGCAACTGTAGCCCGCGCGCGGCAATCACGGCAAGCGTGCAGGTCTGGCCAACACCCAGGACTCAGCCAAAAACGGCACGCCACCGCAAAAACAGACCCAAACGACCAGTCTGCATCACACTACCCGCGATGCAACCCATGATGCAAAAAGGTGTGGATTCTGCTGGTATCCCTCGGACTACCCCGGACAACAAAAAACCCGCAAAGCCAGAAGCGGTGCGGGTTTGTGGACTACATTGGATTGCTTTGGATTGGTTGTTGGTGCCGGGAGGGGGACTCGAACCCCCACACCATCTCTGGCGGCGGATTTTGAATCCGCTGCGTCTACCGATTCCGCCATCCCGGCACGGGTGGGACGCGGATTATCGCGGAAAGATATAAAACCGGGCAACATCACGGCCCATGAAAACGAGTGATTTCGACTTTTTTTTACCGGACGAACTCATCGCCCGATACCCACTGACGCAACGTAGCGCAAGTCGTTTGCTGCACGTTGACGCCCCCAATGGCCGTTTACACGACCGGTTTTTTGCCGAATTGCCCAGTCTGTTCCGCGCAGGTGACCTGCTGGTATTCAACGATACCCGCGTCATCAAGGCGCGGCTTCATGGAGAAAAATCCAGCGGTGGCCGCATTGAGGCCTTGGTAGAACGGGTGTTGTCATCGCATGAAGCACTGGTCTTCCTGCGGGCCAGCAAGTCGCCCAAACCAGGTGCCATGCTGCGTTTTGCCGATTGCCTGGATGCGCTGGTGCTGGGGCGCAGGGATGATCTCTTTCATCTCGCCTTCGATCCGGCCAAAACCGTGCTCGAATGGCTGGAACAATGCGGACAGATGCCCTTGCCCCCTTACCTGCACCGCCAGGCCGAAGACGACGACGATGCCCGCTATCAAACCATCTACGCACGTGACCCCGGTGCCGTCGCCGCACCAACCGCCGGTCTGCATTTCGATGAGGCCATGCTCTCTCGCCTCAAAGAAGCAGGCGTAGCCAACGCTTTTGTAACCCTGCATGTTGGCGCAGGCACCTTCCAGCCCGTGCGTGCGGAAAACATTGCCGACCACAAGATGCATAGCGAACGCTATGTCATTCCGGATGCCACGGTCGCGGCCATTCACTCCGCCCAAACTGCGGGCGGGCGAATCTGCGCGGTGGGTACAACGTCACTACGCGCGCTGGAATCTGCCGTTCAGGCAGGTCAACTGCAGGCCGGTGAAGGGGATACGGACATTTTCATCACCCCCGGCTACCGCTTCCGCATCGTGGAACGGCTGATCACCAATTTACACCTGCCCAAATCAACCCTGCTGATGCTGGTCTCAGCGTTTGGCGGAGCACCCCTGCTGCGTCAGGCTTATGCGCACGCCGTAGCAACGCGCTATCGCTTCTTCAGCTACGGCGATGCCATGCTGATCGAGCGCCATGCCGAAACGTGAAAGCCAGCCAAAAAGCCCGGACAGGCGAAACCTGTCGCACTGCTATACTCCGGCCGCCATGCTTCCCCCTATGAGCCTCTCCTCCTACCGCCAGCAATGATCCGCCGTTTCATCAACAAGGTCTTCGGCAAAAAGCCGCTTGGCCCCCTGATTCTGCCGTTGGAAAAGCATGGCATTCGCCGTGAGCAGATCCATGCCTGTGCCCTGAAAGTCACGGACACCCTCAAACGTGAGGGCTTTGACGCCTTCGTGGTTGGTGGCGCAGTTCGCGATCTGCTATTGCAGCGCACCCCCAAGGATTTCGACGTTGCCACCAACGCCACGCCCGATGAGATTCGCCGGGTTTTCCGGCGCGCACGCATCATTGGCCGCCGCTTCCAGATCGTGCATGTGTATTGCGGCGCCGATGTCATCGAAGTCACCACGTTCCGCGCTGCGGCCCCCCAACAGGATGAACCCGAAGCGGAAGACGGCGCACGGGTCACGGCCGACGATGGCATGCTGCTGCGCGACAACGTCTTTGGCAGCCATGAAGAAGACGCGGCCCGGCGCGATTTCACCGTCAACGCGCTCTACTACGACCCGGAAAAACAAGAAATCTGGGATTGGCATGACGGCGTAGCCGATGCCCAGAAAAAACTGATCCGCATGATCGGCAACCCCACGCAACGTTTCCGCGAAGACCCTGTGCGCATGCTGCGCGCCTCACGCTTTGCCGCGAAGCTGGAGTTCCACATCGACCCGGCCACGCGCGCGCCCATTGCCGAACTGGCCCCCATGCTGGCGCGTATCCCCACCGCACGGCTGTTCGACGAAATGATGAAGCTGCTGCTTTCCGGCCACGCCGAGCGTGGCGTGAAACAACTGCGTGCCGAGGGCCTGCACCATGGTGTGCTGCCCATGCTCGATGCCATTCTCGACGATGCAGATCGTCAGAAATTTCTGCATGCCGCACTGCACGATACCGATGAGCGTGTACGGCACGGACACTCTGCCTCGCCTGCGTTCATGCTGGCCTGCCTGTTGTGGTTTGATTTTCAGAGCGAACTTGCGCTTGCAAAGGGCCACCCTCCCCATGAACAAGCCACCCTGTTCGACGCCATGGATACCGTACTTGAACGGCAGCGCGATGCCCTCGCTTTCCCTCGCCGCTTCGATGGCACGATCAAGGAAATCTGGGCGATTCAGGGCCGATTCACGCAACGCAGTGGTGCCAAACCATTCCGCCTGCTGACCCATCCGCGTTTTCGTGCCGCCTATGATTTCCTGCTGATTCGTGCTTGCAGCGGAGATGCCCCACAAGAATTGGCCGACTGGTGGCTTCGTTTCCAGGATGCTGATGACGCCGAGCGAACCGACATGCTCATGCCCCCCACGCAGGGCGAGGGCAACAAACGCAAACGTCGTAAACGCTCGCGCAGCAAAGCCTTGGGGGATGCGGTTGAGGTCATCCTTGGCTGACATCACGGCCTTTGTAGCTCTGGGTGCCAATCTGGAAGACCCCACCAGTCAGGTACTGCATGGACTGGAAGCCCTTGCAGGTCTGCCGGAAACCCGGCTTGAGCAGGCGTCCAGCCTGTATCTCTCGAAACCCGAGGGGTATTCAGACCAACCTGATTTCGTCAATGCCGTCGCCGCATTGCGCACCCGCCTGACCCCACGTGCCCTGCTCTCTGCGCTTTTGGACATTGAGACCCGACACGGTCGCAGGCGCGAGTTCAAAAATGCCCCGCGCACGCTCGACCTCGACCTGCTGCTTTATGACGGCCTGATCATGCATGAACCCGGCCTCACCCTGCCGCATCCACGCATGCTGGAGCGCGCTTTCGTGATGGTGCCCCTGCTGGAAATCGCCCCGCAATACCGCATTCCCGGACGGGGTCGTGTGCGCGAATGCCTGGCTGCCGTCAACATCAGCGGGCTGAACCGTCTTCCCTTCTCCTATGAGCTGCCTGCGACGCACAGCCTGTCGCAATAAACACCCGTTTTGCAGGAAAAACCTCAACATCATGCTCGGCCGCTTTCGTCATATCGTCGTGGAAGGCCCGATCGGCGTCGGCAAAACCAGTCTGGCTCGCAAGCTGGCGCAGCTCACCCATGCAGAACTGGTACTCGAAAACGCCGACGAGAACCCCTTTCTCAGCCGTTTCTATGAAGACCACCGACGCTATGCGCTCCCAACCCAGCTGTTTTTTCTGGTTTCGCGCGTAGACCAGGCACGTCGTCATGCCCAGGGCGAACTATTCTCCTCGGCCAGTGTTGCAGACTTCATGCTTGAAAAAGACATGCTGTTCGCCCGCATGACGCTGGACGAAGCGGAATTCAATCTCTACCGCCAGCTCTACGACGGCCTCAACCCACGTGCCAACGCCCCCGACCTGGTCATCTACCTGCAGGCCGACGCCAATACCCTGAGCGAACGGGTCAGCAAACGCGGACGCATGGCTGAACGGCACATGAGCGAGTCCTACCTCAAAGACCTGTCACGTGCCTATGCCGATTTTTTCTACCATTACGATGCTGCCCCCCTGCTTACCGTCAACAGCGAACGGCTGAATTTCGTCGACAAACCCGATGATTTCAACCTGCTGGTACAACGCATTCAGGGCATGCGCGGCATGCGGGAATTTTTCAACGTAGGAGCCTGAACATGTTTCTGCCGCAACTTCACCAGCGCGTGGCGCAGGGTACGAAACTGGCCGTGCTGACTTGCTACGACGCCAGCTTTGCACGGCTCATGGCAGAAAACGGCATCGATATCCTGCTGGTGGGCGATTCGCTGGGAATGACCATCCAGGGGCACAGCACCACCCTGCCGGTTTCCCTGGCAGAGATGGTTTATCACACCGCAGCCGTGGCGCGCGGCACAAACGGCAAAGCCTTCATCGTGGCTGATCTGCCGTTTGGCAGCTACCAGGCCAGCCCGGAACAAGCCTTCGCCAGCGCTGCCCAACTCATGGCCGCCGGGGCCAACATGGTGAAACTCGAAGGCGGGGCCATCATGGTCGACACCACCGCCTTTCTCGCCGCACGTGGCATTCCCGTGTGTGCGCATCTCGGCCTGCTGCCGCAGTCGGTCAACGCCACCGGCTACCGTGCCCAGGCGAAAGAGGCCGAAGCCGCCGAACGTCTGCTGCTCGATGCCGAAGCACTGCAAGATGCCGGCGCACAATTGCTGGTGCTGGAATCGATTCCCGCCACGCTGGCCGCTACCGTCAGCGCACAACTCGACATTCCCACCATCGGCATCGGCGCAGGCGCAGCCTGTGATGGCCAAGTCCTGGTATTGCAGGATCTGCTTGGCCTGACCGAACGCCCACCGCGTTTTGCAAAGAATTTCATGCAAGGCGCAGACAGTCTCGCCGCAGCGGTACGCGCTTACGCCGACGCAGTACGCAAGGGCGAGTTTCCCGGCCCGGAGCACAGCTTCTGATGAACCTCATCCACAGCCTGGCTGAACTACGTCAAACCCTGGCAGGCACATCTGATACCGCCTTCGTCCCTACCATGGGCAACCTGCACAGCGGCCACCTCTCCCTAATCGAGCTGGCCCGGCAACATGGCCGCCCGGTCGTGGCCAGCATCTTCGTCAACCCGCTGCAGTTCGGGGTTGGCGAAGATTTTGCGCGCTACCCACGCACACTCGACGCCGATTGCGCACAGTTGCGCGAAGCCGGATGCGATCTGGTCTTTGCGCCGGATGTGGACGAGATGTATCCACAAGCACAAACCTATTCAGTCACCCCCCCTCTGGCCAACGAACTGTGCGGCGCATTCCGCCCCGGCCACTTCGCCGGGGTATGCACCGTGGTGCTCAAGCTGTTCAACATGGTGGCCCCCCGTTACGCCGTGTTCGGCAAGAAGGATTACCAGCAGCTCGCTCTCCTGCAAGGCATGGTGCAACAGTTCAACCTGCCGATCACGGTGCTGGCCGGAGAAACCGGACGCGCACCCGACGGCCTTGCCCTGTCTTCACGCAATGGCTACCTCTCTGCTGCAGAGCGCAGTGAAGCCCCCCGGCTTTACCGTGTACTGCACGACACGGTGCAACGCCTGCGCACGGGGGAACACACCTTCGCCACGCTGGAAAAACAGGCCACCGACACGCTGCATGCCCACGGCTGGCGCATCGATTACATCGCCATTCGTGACCGCCACACCCTGCTTTCCCCCGTCACCGGAGCAGAGCCGCTGGTCGTACTGGGCGCAGCCCACCTGGGGCGCACACGGCTGATCGACAATCTCGAAGTGTGATGTCCTGAAACGGCGCAGAAAGTTGCTGGAATCTGCTCGAAATCAGCTTTACCTAACCCGGTTCCACTCAAAACAGGGCCCTGGATCTGTTTTGCGCCCCGGCGCAATGTCGGCATGTCCGGTCACCGCCTCGATGGGGTAAGTCTGCTTCAGCAAAACCAGCACCTCATTGAGCACGCCATATTGCGCCTCGGTGAACGGCTGCGTATCCGAGCCTTCCAGCTCGATGCCAATAGAGAAATCGTTGCAACGTTCCCGACCCTGCCAGGCAGAAACCCCGGCGTGCCAAGCCCGCAGGCCACACGGCACAAATTGCACGAACGTGCCGTCGCGACGAATGAACACATGCGCCGACACCCGCAACCCCTCAATGCTTTTGTAATAGGGGTGTGCCGTGGGATCGAGCTGGTTGGTGAACAGTTGCGCCACCCCCAGCCCGCCGAACTCGCCCGGCGGCAAGCTGATGTTGTGGATGACCACCAGGGTGATGCGTTCGCCAGCAGGACGCGCATCGCAATTCGGAGAAGGCAGATGTTGCCCCTCTGACAACCAACCTTCAGCATCGATTTTCATGATGGCCATCAGGGCCCTTCCTCTGCAGGTGCCGCCAATGCACGACACGCGCCACAACCGGGGGTTGCCCAAACAACAGCAGCGCCACCCCCTCTACCGCCCGCAGGCGTGGGTAGTAATCAAATTCGTCCAGAGTCAGCCAGGTCATCATGGCCGCATGGTAGCCCAACCCCAAAAAACACCGGGGCGTGTTCCCAGCCACCTCTCCCGGCCTGTGGACAAACACCGTATCGCAGGTCGACTCAGCCCTTACAATCGCGCGACTTCAACCCGGAGCCCGACATGCTCGCACTCGAACTGTTCTTCTTTCTCATCCTGATCCTCATTGCCGCAGAGATTTTTGTGAACGCACTCGAACATCTGGGCGAACGCCTGGGTATTTCCGAGGGGGTCACGGGGTCGATCTTCGCCGCTGTCGGCACCGCATTGCCGGAAACCATCGTGCCCCTGCTGGCCATCTTCGCGGGCACCACCAATCAGGCCATCAACGAAGAAATCGGCGTCGGGGCCATTCTCGGTGCCCCGCTCATGCTCTCTACCCTGTCCATGTTCCTCATGGCACTGGCCGTCTGGAAACACCGTGGCACACGCGGCCATCTTTCCCCTGAAAGAACAGGCCTGACCCGTGACCTGAATTTTTTCCTGTTGGCGTTCAGTATCGCCGCTCTGGCCCTGTTCATTCCGCACAACAACCCGGCAATGCGCGCCATGCTCGGTGTCGTCATGGTGCTGATCTATTTCTTTTATGTACTGCTCACCCTCAAGGCCTCTGCCGCCTTGGTGAAAGAGGGTCACGCCACCGAGGCGGAAGACCCGATGTTCCTGTCGAAAATCGGCCTGCCCACCAACTGGACCACCATCATCATCCAGCTTGCACTCGGTCTGGGCATGCTGGTCGCAGGAGCCAAAGGCTTCATCCATGGCATCGAAGCAGCGGCCCCGCTGCTGGGCATTTCCGCCCTGATGCTCAGCCTGATGATCGTACCGGTGGCGACGGAACTGCCGGAAAAGGTCAACTCGATTCTCTGGATACGCAAGCACAAAGACACCCTGGCATTCGGCAACATTACCGGCGCAATGGTGTTTCAAGGCACGCTGTTGCCCGCCATCGGCATTCTGCTCACGCCCTGGGCCCCCCAGAAAGAAGTGCTCGCCGGGGTGATCATCACCCTGATCGCAGCCGCCTGGCTACGCTACATGCTCACACGTGGGCAATTGCGCGTCTGGATGCTGGCCGTCAATGGCTCGCTGTACGCCACTTATCTCGCCATTGCCCTGAGCTGATTTCCCTTCATTTTTTACGGGAAATACCCGATAAGGTGGACTTACATAAAAAGCTGCTCACAGCGCGGATGGAGTAGACATGAAGCACCCCAATATCACCCCGACTTCGGTGGAAAAGGTGATGCGCGAAGACGATTTCATCGTCTCGAAAACTGATCTGAAAGGCCGCATCACCTACGGAAACCGGATCTTCATCGAGTTTTCCGGCTATTCCGAAGCGGAGCTGCTTGGGGCGCAGCACAACATCATCCGTCACCCGGATATGCCCCGTGCAGTATTCAAAATGCTGTGGGACACCATCCAGGCGGGCAACGAGTGCAATGCCTATGTCAAAAACATGGCCAAGGACGGTAGTTTTTACTGGGTGTTTGCCAATGTCACCGCCAACCGTGACCCCTCGGGCAACATCATTGGCTTCTACTCCATCCGTCGGAAACCCAAAGCCTCCGGCGTCAAAACAGCCTCAGAACTGTACCGCGCCATGCTCGCCGCAGAAAAAACAGCCGGAAGCAGAGGTGCCATGACGGCATCCGCTCAAGTACTCAACCACCTTCTCGCTGAAAAAGGCATGAGTTATGACGAACTGGTCCTTGCAATCTAAGCTCACCTTTCTGCTGTGGGGGTTCTCTGCCCTGATGCTGGCTGCCGTGCTCACCTTCTGGAGCCTGCTGGGTTTTACCTGGGTCATGCTGTTTTTTCTGGTAGCTGTATTCGTGGTGTCGGCGCTGGGACAGGTCAAGGTGCGCACCTGGCTGGCACCGATCGCACGTCTGGACGAACTCACCGGCGAAATCGCTCAGGGGCGTTTTGGCAACCGGATCACCAGCGTGTCTGACCACGATGAACTGGGACGCCTGTGCTGGCGCATGAATGATCTGCTCGACCAACTCGAAACCTACTTCCGTGAGGAAAACACCACGTTGCGCCACCATCTGGATGGCAAGTACTACCGCAAAACCTTCCCCTCCGGCCTGCGCGGCGGTTTTGGCAAAGGGCTGCAAAGCCACGACATCCTGCTGGAAAGCATGGCCTCACAAACCCAGGGGCAAATGCGCAACATGCTGTTCTCTCGCGTACACCACCTCAATACCAGCAACCTGCTCACCAACTTGGCGTCCTCGCAATCCGACCTCAAAACCATCACCGACGAGATGGAGGCCGTGCGAAAAATTGCCGCGCAAACCAGTATCGAGGCCGAAAACAGCCGGGGTGCCGTCAACCAGGTCGTCACCCATCTGGATGACATCAACAGCCGCATCAGCCGGGTTTCCGATGCAGTTGTGCAGCTCAACAACAACAGTCAGGCTATCCACGAAGCCGTTTCACTCATTACCACCATTGCCAACCAGACCAACCTGCTGGCACTCAATGCGGCCATCGAAGCCGCACGAGCGGGCGAAGCCGGACGCGGATTTGCAGTGGTCGCCGACGAAGTGCGCAAACTCGCAGAAAATACCAAAAAGGCTTCTGAATCGATTGGTTACACCATGGAGGCCTTGAGTGCCGAAGCTGGACGCATGCTCGATGACTCCAGCTCCATGCGCGAAATGGCCGGACATTCCAGCGCCCTGATCACCGAGATGGAAGGCCGCTTCGTGCATTTTGCGCAGTCGGCCCAAGACACGCTTGCCCGTGTCGACCGCGCCCACGACATGAGTTACTCCTCACTCGTGAAAGTCGACCACGTGGTTTACAAGCAGCGCAGCTACATGGCCATCAACACCAACGGCGAACAAACTTATACCGATGCCGTGTCGGTTAACCATCAGCAATGCCGTTTGGGCAAGTGGTATACCAGCACCGGGCGCGAATGCTTTGGCAAGCTCAACTCTTTCTCGCGTCTCGATGCCCCCCACGCACAGGTGCACAACAACGTGCATCGCATGCTGGATCTGCTCAAACAAGATTGGGAGCACAACCTCGACATCCAGGCGCAGATCTTCGCTGCCATGGAAGCGACAGAAGCCGCCAGCCAACAGGTCATGGATATTCTCGACCGCCTGGTGACAGAAAAATATGCCCACCAGAGTGGGCAATAATGCCGATCGTGCCGATCAACGATCCAGCCCGATCACGAAGCGGTGTTTGCCGGTGATCGTGCGGGGAATCGCCTCCACCCGATACACCACCAGTGACATCGCGGCATCAACCTCGCGGCGCAAGGCTTCGTTCAACGCCGTTGTTTCCGCCTCTGCCAGGGGGTGTGCGGTCACGACATGCAGTGCCATGCAATCCGGACTGCGCTGCACCCACTGATATTGGCGAATGTGCGTCTTGCCATACAGCAGACGGTTGAAACAAGACGGGTGAACAAGCTTGCCGCTGGCCGTGCGGATCAAATCGTTCTGCCTGCACAGGCCCATTTCCATGAGTGGAAAGGGCAAACCACACGCACACTCACCTTCCAGCAATCGCCCGGAATCACCCAGGTTGTAGCGGATGAAAGGCATAAGACGGTTGGTGAGTGAACTCACCAGCAGATGATTTTCGCCCCCCGCCTCGCCGGGTATGTGCAGCGATTCCAGCCACACCAGATCGGCAAATACATGCATGTGGCCATGCCGACATTCCCAGGCGATGTTGGGCACCTCGCGGCAGCCGTACTGGTTGAACACCTTGCAACCGAATGCCTGTGTGATGAGTTCGCGCTGCCAGGCATCGAGCATTTCAGCCGTGCAATACACCCCGATCAGGCTGTTTGGCATGGGTAGCCGTGCCGCGATGATGTAACGCGCCAACTCGGTAAGTGCCGACACATAGCCATACAACAGGGTGGGTCGCCAGTGTTGAATGAAGCGTGCCCAGGCATGGAGCCGGGCTTCGCTGTATTCCACCGCCGTGATGCTTTTTTCGGCAGCCATGTGCTCACGCCAGCCCCCGCCACCGAATACGCCTCCCCGGCGGGTATCGCGGCTCGCACCCCAGAAATTGAGGATTTTCTGTCCCGGACGCCAACCGGACATCATGAAGCCGCGCATCATGCCCGCGCGCATCAGCTCATGCTTGGCTGCGTCATACCAGAAAGCCAGCGGTTTGCCGGTAGACCCCCCGGTATGTCCGAGCTTCACCAGGGCGCGGTCGGCACATCGGTCAAGCAACTCGTCGAGATGCGCCCGCACGGCATCTTTTTCCAGAATCGGCAGATTTTGCGGCAGATCCTGCGGCAGACATCTGTCGCCACAGGCCGCGAAACGTTCTGCGTAATAAGGCACCTGTGCCCGTGCATGCGCCACCATGGCAGCAAAATCGCACTGCTGTTTATCCAGCAGTGCCGCCCGGCTCAAGGCCTGGTTACGCAGCAAAACCGTCAGTTGTGCATAACGCTCGGGTGCATCGCGGCGGTGTAGCCAATCGCGGAGTTTCGCCAGCATGAGGCCGGGCCTCAATGCACGGAGCCAGGCCGACGCAAGCGCGCCAGCGCCGATTCCCAGAGATGGCGGCTGGTACCGAATCCGAGAATGGCCTGGCCTTGGCGGGTACACCAGTCATCGCGTCGTGCTGCATCGTCGATACGCTGCCAGCAAGGCGAGTCTTCCCCAAAATTGCGCAGAAGATTCGCCGCAAAGCGCTGGAATGCCGCACAGGCATCGTGCAAATCGGCCCGGGCATGCCACCACCCGGTCTGATCAGACAGCAGCGCATCAAGCGCAGACAGGTTGGCCAACAACGCATGCTGTTTGATGCGGTATTTCTCACGCATCTCCCCCTGCATGGCGAACAACACTGACCTCACCGTTTCGGCATCCGGAGACGTGAAACGCTGTGCCCCCGGCTCGGAAAAATCACCCGAGTCGTCTCCCATAGGGGCCGAGTCGTTTCTGGGGTACCCCGGCGAACTGCTTGAGAGATACCCCTGAGCCGTCAAGCGTTCCATCGAAAACAACATGACATCACCATGAAACTGGCGCTCAAATTCGCCGCACAGATCCACGCACGCGCGGCTGTCATGCACACCAGGGCGAAACTCTGATTGTCCGGTGTTTTCCAGCGTGCGTTTGTGCAGCATGGGCAGATTGGCAGAAACGAAGCGCGCGCCCATATGTGCTTTCAGCATCCGCCCCATGGTCGGGCCGGACATGCGCAGCCGCAAAGCGGCAAAGGGAATGAACCAGCCCAGGGACTCGGGGCGAAACACATAATTGCCGGTGTAAATGGTGCGCGCGGGCTGCACACTAGCCATCACCTCTTCGTGCTGATACCAAGTCACGCGCGTCGGGTGTTCACCGTGAAAAAAACTGTTGAGGTGGCGTGCAAATTCCGCAAAACAGGCCGCATTGTCGGGCTCACCCGACAAAGGGCAACGGTAGCGATAAGGCAGGGCCTGGCGCTGAAAACCGAAGAGATCGGCCATGTCGTGATAAGCCGCTTCTCCCCCTCCCCCCACCTGCGGCTGGCGATATGGCGCATCGGGCGATGCATGCGCCAGTTCGCGCAAAAACCCCAGGACATCTTCAAGAAAATTGCCCGCCATCACTGCGGGTGAAACCGGCGGGTCTCCCACCACCTTGCCGGTGAGCACGCTGATATCGCGCGTGCGGAAAATTTCATCGAGGTGAAACAGAAAATTCACCGCCAGGACGTCGCGTCCGCCCTGCGCGGTGGGAATTTTCACCTTGAATTCCTGGTCGGCATCGAAGGTGTAAAACAAGACCGGCTCGCCCAATGAGCACGCAGGCATGTCCGCACATTTCAGGTAGGCGATGTTGCGCATCATCGCCTGCCCCTTGTGATGAAAGGCTGTGCGCGCATGTTTGCCTGCGGAAGCGGCAAGGTCGATGCCATCGAGTTTGTCCATGAGCGCAAGCTGCTCTTCCAGACCGAAGTAATGCACGGTGAGGCCGTGCGCATCGAATTCGCGCGCAATGGCGCGATTCTGCGCAATGACCCCGGCCTCGCCGGAATCGTCGGCCAACAGGACAGAAACCTTGCGCCAGCGACCGGCCTCACATCCGCCGTAGCCAAAGGCACGGCACAGCTCCAGCAGACTGTGCAGACAGGCCTTGAGATGTACCGGGCTGTCGGCCACGGGAATGATGAGCACAAAATGATGCCGCCGGTCATCACCGCAAGCGGCATGCATCGACTCCCATTGACGCCATGCCGACTGGTATGCCGCCAACAGCGTTTCGTCATCACCACCGGCCGCCCACAGCCGGGCTTCGAGGTGGGCAATGGCAGCGCGTTGCTGTGCCAGATCAGCGGGCGGAGAGGTAGGTTGGGAAGACATGCTTGTCGAGCAGAATTTCGATGAGGTTGATCTCGCCGGTGAGATTCGCCTGGGCAAACACCTCATCGACATCGGCTTCGCAGGTGATGCGCGCATGACGAACCCCCAACGAGGCCGCCAGCAACGCGAAATCGGGGTTGACGAAATCACAGTCGATATAGCGTTCGCCATACAACTGGAACTGGTTCTTGCGAATCAGCCCCATGGTGCCGTTGTTGATGACCACCACATTCAGGGGAATGCCGTAATTCACCGCTGTCATGATTTCCATACAGCACATCTGGAAACCGCCATCGCCCAGAATGGCAAAGGCGGGCATCCCCTCCCTTCCGCGCTGTGCCTGCACGTAAAACTGGGCACCGATGGCGGCGGGAATGGCATGCCCCAATGAGGAAATGCCGGAGTTGGGGAAATAGTGATTGGCGTGCGAGACATCGAAGTAGCGCTGCGCGAACACGATGTTGTCGTCAAAGACGAGCGCCTCTTCGGGAAAACGGTGCGCCAAGGTGGCGAAAAAATGCGCCATCAGGCGAAAACCGTCGCCCTGCGCGCTACCCTCGTCCATCCGCGCAACATGCCCGTGCTGGACAAAACGGTCGAGCGCACGCGCGGAAATCGGCCGCTGCACCAACACCGCCTGCAACTGCGCCAAAACTTCGCCGATATCGCCCTGAATGGCCAGATCGGGCCGAAACACCTTGCCCAGCTGTGCCGCATCACGATCGACCTGTACGACCCGTTTATCTGCCAGCAAACGCGCATCCCACAAATAACTGGTGCGCTCGTTGAAACCCGCGCCAAGAAAAATCACGAGATCGGCCTGTTCGGTGATGTAACACCGCGCCGCGCCATCGGAAGTCACGCCCAGACACCCCAGCGACAGCCCCTCGCCTTCGGCCACCACCCCCTTGGCCTTGAGACTGGAGGCCACCGGAATGTTCAGAGCCCGGCTCAGTTGCGCAACGGCCTCGCGCGCACCGGCACGAATACAGCCATAACCGGCTACGATGACGGGATAACGTGCCACCGCAATCTGCTCTGCCAACGCCACCACCGAAGACGGCACATCCGGCTGGATTGCGGCAGTCAGAGGGAACCCAGCCCGCCCCGCTCGCGCAGGAAAATGCACCTGATCGAGCACGGCTGTATCCACCATTTCCTTTTGCACGTTGTAGGGAATGGAAAGCAGCACCGGCCCGGACTCGTTCGCAAACAAAGCGCGCGTGGCCTGGTTGAGCACCTGCCCCAGGTAATCGGTGCGCTCGATCAGCTTGTGGTAACGGGTGATGCTGGCAAACAAGGCCCCCTGGTCGATGGCCCCGCCCTCGCCGCTGCTTTCCTGCAACCCCCCCTTGCCAAAAATGTAGGTCGAGGTTTCGCCGGTAATCACCAGCACCGGCTGACGTTCGGCATAGGCATTGGCGATGCCGGTGATGAGGTTGGTTGCCCCCGGCCCGGCCGTGGCGATACAGGCGGAAACCTGCTGGGAAATCCGCGAAAACCCCCCCGCCATGAACGCCGCACCCTGCTCGTGTTTGACCAGCACACTTTTCACGCGCGAATCGCGCAAGCGATCATAGATCGGCAGCACATGCGCACCCGGCATGCCGAAAATGCACGCGACACCCAGACGCTCCAGGTATTGGACGATCAATTCGCTGACGGAAACTTGCATGGCACTTTTTGCTTGCTGACGCGGCAGAACTCACCCGCAATGCGCCAGACTGGTGCAGCCAAAGGGGCCTGATTTGAACACAAGACGCGCAGAGCGGGAATCGGCAGAAGACATGAACTACCCGCGCTGACGATGCTCCTCGCAACAGTAAAACTGTCCACGGCTGAGAATCGCCTCGGAACGCGGCAGATTCACGCCGCAAGACTGGCAACGCACCATGTCCTCCGGCGCTTTGGCCTGCGGCGGGTGTTTGCCGCCATCGCGCTTGCTGCCCATACGTTTGAGCCACAGCACGATCAACACCGTGAGAAGGACGATCACCAGAATCTTAGTCACGCGACAATCCGTTCTTGTGAGCTTCGTTGATGACACACAGCAGCTGCTTGAACGGCACTTCACGCCCCCAACGGTTCACAAACTGCATATAAGGCAAATCGCGCCCGGTGGGAAACTGATAGGTATCAGCCACCATTTCGTCATACATCTTGCGCAGCACACCATCGAGATGATCGAGCACCGCCGACCAGCGCTCGGCGTTTTCAGGGTCGTAGTCGATACCGGCACGCATCTCATCCACTTCGTACACCGCGTTGTGCACCAGATCGACATATTCGTCGTAAGTCTTCGGGCCTTTCATGTCTTTCCCCAATCTCTGCCTGACAAAAGGTTTGCTATTGTGCCACCGCTCATCGCTTTGGCCTGAATGTCTGGAGTCTGCATGAATACAACCCTGGCCCGCCGCCTGCGCCTTTCCGGCCAGGTGCAAGGCGTGGGCTATCGGCCCTTTGTCTACCGCCTCGCGCAGTCGCTGGGGGTACGCGGCTGGGTGAAGAACGTCACCGGGGCGGTGGAGATTCATGCCGAGGCCGATCAGGCCACGCTGCAAAGCTTCGCCCAGGCGCTGGTGCACCATGCCCCGGCCATCGCCCTGCCCGTGCTCGTGCAAAACGACGAAGCCACTGCGCAAGGCCATGAGACTTTCGCCATTCTGCCCAGCGAGGCGGGCACGCCCGACATCCATGTGCCACCCGATTACTTCGTCTGCCCCGAGTGTCTGGCAGAGCTGCGCAACCCCACCGACCGGCGTTACCGCTACCCCTTCATCAATTGCACGCAATGCGGGCCGCGTTACACCCTCATCACCGCCCTGCCCTACGACCGCGTCAATACGGCGATGGCCGGTTTTCCCCTGTGCCCGGCGTGTCTGGCGGAATACACCGACCCCACCCACCGGCGCTTTCACGCCGAACCGATCGCCTGCCCGGTGTGCGGGCCACGCCTGGATTTCGTCATGACTGCGCCTCTTTCGCCCGACCCCTCCGGGGAGGAACGGCTGCCCCTCGAACACGCACTGGCGGTGTTGCAAGCGGGCGGTATCGTGGCGGTCAAGGGCATCGGCGGCTATCACCTGCTGTGCGATGCGCGCAGCGATGCCGCCGTCACTGCGTTGCGCACACGCAAGCAGCGTCCGGGCAAACCACTGGCAGTGATGTTTCCCAATCTCGACGACCTGCGCGCTGCCGTGTTCACGTCTGCCGAGGGCGAGGCCCTGCTGCAATCGCCCGCACGCCCGATCGTGTTGCTGCCCATGCGCGGCGAAAACGGCCTGAGCACACACATCGCGCCAGGGCTGGATGAGCTGGGCTGCCTGTTGCCCTATTCCCCTTTGCATGCCCTGTTGCTCGATGGATTTGGCGGCCCGCTGGTCGCCACCTCGGGCAATCTCAGCGGCGAACCGGTGCTCACCCGTTGCGAAGACGCTGAAACCCGGCTGGCCCCCGTCGCCGACGCTTTTTTGCATCACAACCGCCCCATCGTGCGCCCGGCAGACGATTCGGTTTTCCGCATCATCGCCGGGGAGCCTCGCCCCTTGCGTCTGGGACGGGGTACCTCACCGCTGGAGTGGGCTCTCCCCTTTGCCCTGCCCGAACCGGTGCTGGCCTTGGGCAGCCACATGAAAAACACCGTCTGCCTGGCCTGGGCAAACCGCGCCGTGCTCTCGCCGCACATCGGTGAACTCGATAGCCCGAAGAGCCTTGAAACCCTGGCGCAGGTGGCCGCCGATCTGCAACACCTCTATCAGGTGCGCGCCACCCGTCTGCTGACCGACCGCCACCCCGGTTATGGCTACCAGCGCTGGGCACGCGAACAGGGGCTGCCGCGCACCGCCATCGGCCATCACCGCGCACATGCATCGGTGCTGGCAGGCGAGTTTCCCGAAGTGGACGAGTGGATCGTGTTCACCTGGGATGGCGTCGGCCTGGGCGATGACGACACGCTCTGGGGCGGCGAAGCCTTCACCGGCGTGCCGGGGCACTGGCAACACGCGGCGGGGGTGCGCCCCTTCCGTCTGCCCGGCGGCGAGAAAGCGGGGCGTGCGCCGTGGCGTTCGGCGGCAGCGCTGTTGTGGGAAACGGGACAAAACGCGCCTTTCGCCCCGGACTTGCTGCATGAAGCCTGGCAGAAAGGCCTCAACAGCCCGGCCACGAGTGCGGTGGGGCGATTGTTCGATGCCGCCGCCACGCTCATCGGCGTATGCCATGAAGCCCGTTTCGAGGGCGAAGCGCCGATGCGGCTGGAAGCCGCCGCACGGCGCAGTGCGCCTCTCAAGAAAGCGAAGGGCCACCCCGAGTTTTCTTGCCCCCCTCGCCCTGGGGACACTCAGCCGGTGCTTCAGCCAAACAAGCCGACAGAGCGCGATATCGACTGGGCAGGCTGGCTACCGGGTTGGACCGACACCTCACAACCCGTCGCATCCCGTGCGCTGTTTTTTCATCAAACGCTGGCCACCGCACTCATCGCCCAGGCTGAACGACTGCGCGATGTCACCGGCATTCGGCACGTGGGCCTGGGCGGCGGCGTTTTCCAGAACCGGTTGCTGACGGAGCTGTGCTGCGCGGGGCTCTCGACGGCGGGTTTCAGCGTGCATGTTCCGCGTCAAGTGCCCATGAACGATGCCGGGTTAAGCTTCGGTCAGGTCATCGAATTTCTGCACGAAAGGCACGCACAGCCATGAACGAATCCCGCATCCTCCTCGCGCACGGCAATGGCGGACGCTTCATGCGTGAGCTCATTGCCGACGTCTTCGCCCGGCATCTCGCCAACCCCCTGCTCGATACCGATGCCGATGCGGTGCGTCTGCCCGCCTTCAACGACCCCGCCGTGGTCACGACTGACGGCTTCACCGTGCAGCCGCTGGAATTCCCCGGCGGCAATCTCGGTTCGCTGGCCGTACATGGCGTGGTCAACGATCTCGCCGTGTGCGGCGCGCAAGCGCGCTTTCTCACGCTCTCGGCCATCATCGAGGAAGGCCTGGAAGTGGCCGTGCTCGACCGCCTCATCGCCAGTTTCGCCCAAGCCGCACACGAAAACGGCGCGGTGGTGGCAGCAGGCGATACCAAGGTAGTGCGCCACGGCGAAGGCGGCGGGCTGTATCTGTCGGTGGCGGGCATCGGTGAA
>Ga0208371_1000128_pt1 | contig 27246 bp, 26 predicted proteins | sample SubbioCR12Aug_1A_FD_184827 | JGI IMG/M metagenome (GOLD analysis project Ga0208371, IMG submission 184827) | Serpentinite rock and fluid subsurface biosphere microbial communities from McLaughlin Reserve, California, USA - CR12Aug_1A (SPAdes) | ecosystem: Environmental > Terrestrial > Deep... | reverse complement strand
GCCGACCTGGTGCTGGCGCTCCCCACCACTCGCCTGGCGGTCATGGGACCTGCGGGCAAGGAGTTCGTCTACAAGGACGAGCTGCGCAAGATCCGCAGTGCCGTGGCCGAGATGATCAAGAAGGGGACCGAAGAGCGGATCGCTGCGGGGATGGAAGGCGGCGCCGCGAAGAAGGATGCGGAAAAAGAGGCGGCCGAATGGCTCAAGGCACAGGAGGCGGCCCTCAACCAGCGCTACGAAAAAGAGTTGATGAACCCGAAAGAGGGCCTGGCCCTGGGCTCCATCTCATCCATCGTCATGCCCACCGATCTGCGCAAAGTGCTGGGCGAGAATCTTGCCTTCCTCCTCAGGCACTACAAGCCCGGCCCGATGATGGGGCCGCAGCGCGAATTCCACTAAACCATTTTCGATGGATTGGAGATAGAGACCAATGAACGACCTCTACATGAACAACCCCCTGATTCACCGCGACCGCCGGCTCGGGCAGTCCCCCTCCGCGTGGGTGCGCTCCTTTGCCTGCGAGGATCTGAAGCCGCTGATCGTCTGCCGCGGTCCGATCCGCAAAGAGGCCATGGATGTATTCGAAGAGATGGGGATCGGTCATTACGGCATCCTCCTCTCGGAGAAGGATTCCATTGTCTACCCCAATGCCCTTGCCCCGGAACTGCGCCAGCTGACCGACTCTACCCGGGTGCACCGGGTTCCCGACTATACCGGCGCCAGCAAGGAGGAGCGGGTCGAGCGGATCGGCCAGATCATCCAGATTGCCAAGGACAACGGCTATGATTCCATCTTTGCCGGCTACGGGTTCATGGCCGAGGACGAGGAGTTCGTCGCTGCCATCGAGAACGCCGGGCTCAGGTTCATCGGCCCCAATTCCCGTACCCAGGCCGATGCCGGCAAGAAGGACGAGGCCAAACGGACTGCCCTGCAGGTGGGGGTCAGCGTCACCCCCGGCATCAACAACGTGACCGCCCGGACCCTGGTGAAGAAGCACCCCACCCGCGACAACCTGCTGGCGCTGGTCAAGGCCGAAGGGCTGAAGGTCGATGCCAAGGTCCTGAAGGATACCAAGCTCTCCCTGGAGGATCTGGCCGACGAGATCCTCTACGCCTCGTACGAAAAGGGGATCGACCTCTATTCCATCGAGGAGCTCTGTGTGCAGGTGCAGGCCGAAGTGATCGCGATGTTCAAGGAGTATCCCGGCAGCCGCATCCGCCTCAAGGCTATCGGTGGCGGCGGCGGCAAGGGGCAGCGCATCCTGGGGGCGTCACTGCTCACGGCAAAGAATCCCACCGACAAGCAGGTAAAGGAAGCGGCTGCCGAGGCCCCGACCCTGGTGCGCGAGGTCCTGAACGAGGTGAAGGCCAATGGCGTGGGGGACAACAAGAACGTCCTGATCGAGCTCAACATCGAGCAGACCCGCCATAACGAGATCCAGCTTCTGGGGAACGGCGAGTGGTGTGTTTCGCTCGGCGGCCGCGACTGCTCGCTGCAGATGCACGAACAGAAGCTGCTGGAGATCTCGGTGACCCAGGAAGGGCTGACCCTCGCCATCGAGAAGGCAAAGAAGGCCGGCAGGAAAGCGGAGGTCAAGGCCCTGGAGAGCGACCTCAACGTGCTGAAGCGGATGGAGGATGATGCGGCAAAGTTCGGGCAGGCAGTCGGCCTCGATTCCGCCTCCACCTTCGAGTGTATCGTCGACCGGGACCGTTATTACTTCATGGAGGTGAACACCCGCATCCAGGTGGAGCACCGGGTTTCCGAACTCTGCTATTCCCTCAGGTTCACTAATCCCAAGGACAAGAACGACTTCTTCATCGTCGAATCCCTGGTTGAGGCAATGGCCCTCTTGACGCGGCACAAAGAGCGTCTTCCCAAGCCGGAGCGCATCACCCGCTTCACTGCAGCCGCCGAGGCCCGGCTCAATGCGACGGATTGCTCCCTTTCGCCCCATGCCGGCGGCATGATCCGCTACTGGTCGACGCCGATCGAGGGTGAAATCCGCGACGACCAGGGGATCTGCCTGGTGAACCCTGATACCGGCATGTTCATGCGCTACAAGGTCGCCGGCGCCTACGATTCCAACATTGCGCTGCTCCTGACCAAAGGGGAAGACCGCCTGGACAGCTACCTGCACCTTTCCCGGGTCCTCGGCAAGACCACCCTTCGCGGTTCTGATCTGGCCACCAACCTGGAGTTCCACTACGGGCTGGTCAACTGGTTCATCGGCCAGAACGTCATGGCAAAGCCCACGACCCGCTTCGTCGTCCCGTACCTGACCCTGGTGGGGCAGCTCAAGGAAGAGGCGAGCAAGCTCGACACGGTCTACGCCTTCCTGCAGATGAAGAAGGCATATGCAAAGAAGATGGCCGAGCAGTTCCCGACCGAGCCTGCCGTGGGCAAGACCATGTCGCAGATTCTCGACCGCAAGGGAACCCTGGTAACCCGGCCGATGGACAGGCTGCTGGACGACCCGCACCTCTTGTCGGGATGGCTCTCCCTCAACAAGAACAATTTCAAGCTGGAGCAGGGGAAGGTGGTCTGGCTCTACAACCCCCTGAACATCCTGAACGAGACCTACGAATACCTGAACATGTCCTTCGATCCAAAGGCGCCGGCTGCCGAGGTTATCTGGTGGCACGACAACGATCTGCTCCAGAAGGGTCTCCGCTTCTACGCCACCCTGAATGAAAAACTCTCGCTGGGCAAAGAGGATTACTTCAAGCTCAATGATGCCCTGCAGAAGGAAAAGCCCCAGGGAGGCTTCTCGGCCGAGGAGTGGGACGATGTGCGTTCATCCCATATCGGTTTCGAGGCCGGTCTGGAGCTCCTGGGGATGCTGTTCCTGATTGCCGACAACGTCAGGTTCTGGGACTTCCGCGTCGAGCAGGACCTGGAGGTGACCATCCCCGCCCATCTGCATGATGTGGACCTGCAGACTCGCCTGAAGAAGGTGCTGGTGCCGCCTCCGTCCACCAAGGCCGACGAGATCGTTGCGATGTGCGGCGGGATGTATTATGGCCAGGAGGCGCCGGGAATGCCGCCGTTTGTGCATGAAGGGATGCATTTCGAGAAGGGGCAGGCGCTTTACATCATCGAGGTCATGAAGATGTTCAATACCGTGAGGGCAACATTCTCCGGCACCATCGACAAGATCGTGATCCAGAGTGGGGACGGTTCCATCGTCCAGAAGGGGCAGCCGCTCTTCAAGATCACCCCTGACGAAAAATTTGTGGAGGTGAACCCCGAGGACCTCGAACGCGAAAAGCGTGAACGGACTTCGGCATACCTGAAGAGTGTTCTCTAAGACGGTTGTTCAAGGATGAGGGCGACGCACAAAGGGCTCTGCAATTCGTTGCGGAGCCCATGTGAAACCGTCTGACCCCGCCTCCAAGGACGGGGTTCGTTAACTACGCAGGTTACTTCCCGTCAAAATTGTAATCGTCCCCCTCAACACATTCGGACTGTGCTTCCAGGAAGGATTTTTCCTGGGTATCCTGGATGATTTCGATCAATCCGTGACTGACAGACCACATGGAACCACAGGTACGGCACTTTATGAGATCTTCGGTAAAGCCCTCCGCGTGGAGATCTGTATTCGTGCTATTGTGATTCTTGCATACGGGGCATTTCATGGCAGGTCTCCTTTCGTGCCATCTTGTACGTGAGTTCGCATAGGTTAATTTATTATCATTATAATCTGCATGTTGTGAAATGCAAGCGGAAATTTCGGTATGGCCCTATGCAGAAACGACCTAACCGTTGGTAAAGCCGCAGTTATTGAGATGCTGCCCCCACTACGCTGATCCAGGAGAGTGAAATGAGCATTTCCGACCAAAAGAACGCATGGCAATCAACAATCGTTGCCAAAAATATTGCCAAGGCCCCGGAACGGAAGGTGGAATTCCGCACTACTTCGAATATAGAGATGGAGCGCTGCTTCGCGCCAGAATTCGAGTATCCCGGCTACGATGAGTCGCTGAACTTCCCCGGACAGTATCCCTTTACCCGTGGTGTGCAGCCGACCATGTATCGCGGACGGTTCTGGACAATGCGCCAGTATGCCGGTTTCGGTACGGCCAGGGAATCGAATGAACGGTACAAGTATCTTCTCTCTGCCGGACAGACCGGGCTTTCGGTGGCCTTCGACCTGCCGACCCAGATGGGTTACGATTCGGATGCCGCCATGGCTGCCGGAGAGGTGGGGAAGGTCGGCGTGGCCATAGATTCGCTGGCCGACATGGAGATCCTCTTTGACGGTATCCCCCTGGACCATGTCTCGACCTCCATGACCATCAATTCCACCGCTGCCATCCTGCTGGCCATGTACATCGCCGTGGCGGAAAAGCAGGGGGTCTCCGCAGACAAGATTTCGGGTACGATCCAGAACGACATCCTCAAGGAGTACATGGCCCGCGGTACTTACATCTACCCCCCGCGCGAGTCGATGCGGATCATCACCGACATCTTTGCCTACTGCAAGGACCATGTGCCCAAGTGGAACACCATCTCCATCTCCGGCTATCATATCCGCGAGGCCGGGTCCAGTGCCGTTCAGGAGGTGGCGTTTACCCTGGCGGACGGGATCGCCTACGTGGATGCGGCAATAAAGGCCGGCCTGGACGTGGACGAGTTTGCCCCGCGGCTGGCGTTCTTCTTCAATGCCCACAATAACCTCCTGGAGGAGGTCGCCAAGTTCCGCGCTGCTCGCCGCATGTGGGCGAAGATCATGAAGGAGCGCTTCAAGGCAAAAGATTCCCGTTCCATGATGCTCCGCTTTCACACTCAGACTGCAGGCTGTACTCTCACGGCGCAACAGCCGGACAACAATATCATGCGCGTTACCATCCAGGCCCTTGCCGCGGTGCTCGGCGGGACCCAGTCGCTTCATACCAATTCCCGTGACGAAGCCCTGGCGCTCCCCACGGAAGATTCGGTCCGCATCGCCCTGCGGACGCAGCAGGTCATTGCTTACGAGTCGGGCGTGGCCGACTCCATCGACCCGCTTGCCGGGAGTTTTCTGGTCGAATCCCTTACCGACCGGATCGAGAAGGCAGCATTCGACTACATCGACAAGATCGATAAGCTGGGAGGGGCTGTGGAAGCGATTTCGCGCGGATTCCAGCAGAAGGAGATCCAGGATTCCGCCTATGCGTACCAGAAGGCCATCGAGTCCGGAGACCAGGTGATCGTCGGAGTCAACAAGTTTGCCATCGAGGAACCGCCACCGACCGATCTCCTGAAGATCAAGGAAGCGGTGGAGATCTCCCAGAAACAGGCCCTGGCAGGCATGAAGGATAAACGCGATGCGGATGCCGTGCAGGCGCGCTTGCAGGCCCTGGAAACGGCAGCTCGGGGAACGGACAACCTGATGCCGTTCATTGTCGAGGCTGTCAAGTCATACGCAACCCTGGGGGAGATTGCCAATGTCCTGCGCGGCGTCTTCGGGATTCATCGCGAGACAGTGGTGCTCTGATTGTTGCAGACGTGCAGCATTTCCGTAACCGTGTTGCAACAAAACCTGTGTAACGTAGGAGCGATGTGATGCTTTCAAAGATCAACCACGTCGGGATCGCGGTCAGGTCCCTTGAAGAGGCGCTGCCGCTGTACCGCGACCAGCTCGGGATGTCGTTCAAGGGGATCGAGGAGGTTGCCGAACAGAAGGTGCGCGTCGCGATGCTCCAGATCGGCGAGTCACAGATCGAGCTCCTGGAGCCGACGTTCCCGGAGAGCCCGCTGGCGAAATTCCTGGAGAAAAACGGCCCAGGGATTCATCATCTGGCCTATGAAGTCGCGGACATAGAGGCGGCCATTGCCCGGCTCGTGGCCGACGGTGTCAGGATGATCGATGCCGTGCCGCGCAGCGGTGCCCACGGTGCCCGAATCGCTTTTATACACCCGAAGAGCACGAATGGTGTCCTGACTGAACTCTGCGCGGCCTAGTCATTAATGAAATAGTGTAACGCTGTTTGAAAATTTCCTTGACTTACGTTTTATAAATTGTATATTGGCTGCAATCTTCTAGAGTGCCTGAACAGTTGGGTGAAGGGCACTGAAAGTCTCCGGTAGCCCATGCATGCTGTATCCGTGATTGTGGGGCGGCGAAAAAAGACCTGTGTCGCTTGACAGTCGTTTTTGAGGGGTATAAACTTACGCAAAATTAATGGTCCATGACGATGCCACATTCAAAACAGACCACATGCCTTGATCCGGAAAGTCGTTTGCAGGAAGATGCCTGCAGATCCGGCTTCCGTAGACGTGTCAATGGGAAGATGCCCATTTCATGCGGGAGCAGCTGTCACCCGGATTGATGTGGGTTTTTTTGTAAATATACCTGCCCATTTGCCACTGCGGCCTCATGTTCATGAATGAAAGGTGGTGATTTCAACAAAAACATTTCGTGTAATGTAACGAACCTGTTGAAACTGCGAGTTTATATCAACCATGAAGGAGGTATGTAATGAAGAAAAAGCTTGTTGTTGCAGCCGCTGCCGGCGCCATGTGCGTCGCCGCGACCACGGCCTTTGCGCTGGAGAACGAGTTCCACGGGATGTACAAGGCGATGGGGTATTCCTCCAACTTCTTTAACGGGTATACGGGCCTGTCCCCTGCTACAATGCTTCGCAAGGATGCCGGAGTAAGCAATTACTTCGAGCAGCGTGCTCGCCTCATGTACATCGCCAAGGCCAACGACAACCTGAAACTCGTAACGCATTTTGAGCTTGATACCCGTTTCGGCGGTGAAACTGGCGCTACGTATTATACCAACGACTCCGGACGTCTTGACGCAGACCAGATCACCCTTGAGACCAAGAACATCTATCTCGATACGAACTGTCCCATCACCGGCGCCAACGTCAAGATCGGTCTCCAGCCTTGGGCTGATGCCTACCAGAGTCTGTTCCTCCTGGCCGACATGACCGGTCTCCATGTCACCAAGAAGTTCGATCCGCTTACCGCATCTTTCGGGTGGTTCCGCTATAACGACCAGGGAACGACCAGTGATCTTGCAGGCAACGACAGCGATGATCTCTTTATTCTTGACGCTAAATATGCTCTCAACAAGGACATGACCGTCGGCGCCAGCTTCTACGCCATCGATCAGGGGACTACTGCCACTCCCGGTAACAGCACGATCCAGGATCTCTACATGCCTGGCGTAAACGCCAGCCTGACCTTTGGCCCCGCAACGATCAATCCGTTCGTTGCCGTGCAGTTAGGCAGGACCACCGGTAACCAGAATCTGGGCGGCTTCCTTGCTGGTGCCACTGCTAAGGTGAAAAGCGTTGGGCCGGGCAATGTCAATGCGGCATTCGTCTACATGTCGGGTGATGAGGCTGGTACAACCACACAGGGCAAGGCTTTCAAAAACATCGGCAAAAATCAGACCTATTTCAATGCTTCGAACATGTGGCTCCTCGTCCGGAGTGGCCAGGCGATCAACAGCTCCACCTCCGTGCTCGGCAACGACATGACCGTTGGTGGCCGTGGTCTGGTGGGCATGTTTGCCGGTTATGAAGGGACCGTAAACAAGGCATTCTACAATGCCAACGTAGGCTATGCCATGACCGCAGAGCAGCGTAAGAACGGCACCACCGAGGAGAGCAGCTCCCTTGGTACCGAACTCAATGCCACCGTTGGCTACAAGCTCTATGATAACCTGGCCGTCAGCCTCACCGGCGCCTATGCCATATTGGGTGATGCACTCAAAAAGTCGGCTGCCGCCAATGGCAAGGGTATCAGCGGTTTTGCAACTACGGTTGCCGACGCCGACAACCCCTGGCTGGCTAACCTGCAGTTCAGCTACACGTTCTAATCCGATTGCCTGAATTGCCGCACGGGTTGAGTCCCGTGCGGCACTCTTAACACACCGCACACAAGGGAGGAAAACCCATGAAAAAAGCAGCTGTGATGGTACTCGCCGCGTTCATGATGTCCGCAGCGGTTCCGGCGTTCGCCGCCGAAATGACCAAGGAAGAGAAGGACCAGTGCCTGCTCGCCTCCAAGGGATGCAAGGGTGAGGTCGACAGCATTCAGAAAAAGATCAAGAAGCTTCAGGCCGAAATCAAGAAAGGGACCAAGGTCTACTCGGCTGAAGAGATCAAGAAGCTGCAGAGCAAACTGGATGAAGCCGATAAAATGCTCGATACCCTGCTTGAGCCCTAGTCGGTTCTTTAGTTGAAGATGATGAAAAGGCGGACCGACAAGGTTCGCCTTTTTTTCTCCGTTCCTGATGCGCAAGCAGATCATGGGAGAAGTTATGAAACGATTCATTCTGCAATTGGTGACCCTGTTGCTGGTCCTCTGCTCATCCGTTGCAGCGGTTCTGGCGGGCCCGACAAAGGTCCATGTGACTGAATGTACTGTAACGGGTGCAGCGAACAAGGACGAGCTGAAAGGCGCCCTGCAGGGGTTGCTGGCCTCAAGGATTGCCAGTGACAAGGTTCTGAGCATTGACAGCCCCGATGGTGCAGATGCCCTGGTTGCCTGCAGTTACATTTCTCTGGGAAAGATCTTCAGCATTGATGCCGTAGTGAGCAGTTCCAAAGGGGAAACCCTCGGGAGGAGCTACGTTCAAGGGGAGGGGCAAGACGATCTGATCCCGGCAATCGGTAAGCTCGCCCAGCAATTGCAACCGATTCTCCTCAAGGCCGCTTCTGCAGTAACAAGTGAGCCGGCAGCAAATGGCGCTGCCTCCCTTGCCGTTCCTGTTGCCGCAGGCAGAGCCGGTGATGGGGTTGGCACGGCAGCCGCTGTCGCTGGGGCGTCCCAGTCTGTGGCAAAGGGAGCCGTGGCCGCGTCGTCGGATGTTATCCCGGCGAAGGCTGGAGTCATCGTCACGCCGCCGGGTGACATCATCAGGGCTGACCAGGCGGTCACGAGGTCGGCTATTCCCCAGACGAGAATCGAAGGTGCCATGGCCGGCATTGCGCCGGGGCGCGCCCTGTCTGGTGGTGATCGCGAATTCGTCGTTTCCGGGCAGAAGGTTGTCCGGCTCTATCGACAGGGAAAAGAGTTGAAGAAGACGGCCGAGTATCCGATCTCGGGGGATGTGAAAATCCTGGGGATCGACACGGCTGATCTGGATGATGATGGTATTTTGGAGATCTATGTCACTATCATGGATGGTGAGAACCTCTCGTCCCGGGTGCTCGTTGCTGGTGACAAGGGTTTCACGGTTGTCGCCGAACGGCTCCCCTATTATTTCCGTGCCATCGCCCTGGAAGGGAAGAGCCGCAGGATCTATGCCCAGCAGATCGGCAAAGGCGACGAGGATTTCTTTGGTGACGTGCGGGAAATCGTGAAGAAGGGCAATGCTTTCTCCATGGGAGCAGTGGTCAAGGTGCCGCAGTATGCCAATGTCTTCACCTTCAACCGTTTTGCCGATGCCGATGGCAAACAACACCAGGTCATTCTCGATGAGGACGGCTACCTGCGGGTACTGGACGACTCCGGCGAACTTCTCTGGAAGAGCGGAGACCGGTACGGCGGCAGTGAAGTCTATTTCAAGCGCGATGAGCAGCAGATGCAGCCGCTTTCGGACGATCGCTACCGCTGGCGCTTCCTGGAGCAGCGTATTGTGGTGACCGATGAGGGACTGGTCATTGTGCCGCGCAACAGCGGCCTGTTCGTAGTGGGCAACAATCGCTCCTACACCAAGAATACCGTCTACGCCTATGCCTGGACCGGCGTCTCCCTGGACGAGCGCTGGCGGACCAAGGAAAGCCAGAACTACCTGGCAGATTATTACTATGACGCACAACGGAAAGAGCTGGTCATGCTCGAAGTGGTGAAGAAAGAGGGGCTCTTTGACAAGGGTGCCAGCACCATCACGGTGAAGAAAGTCGAATGACCCAACGTTGTCCATGAAGAGGCAGGGGGCGGACCTTGGTCCGCCCTTTGTCGTTTCTGGCTGCAGCAGGGATTTAAGGATTGACTTTCACTGGTCATGTTGTTAGGATTTCGAGCGTTTTCGCGCCTAACGCGGTCGCCGATTCCGAAGCCGGGAGCCTGGTGCTGGTGCTTAACCCTCCACGAATAGATGCCCCCATCCCCAAGGGGGTTGCCGATTTTCTGCCTGATACGGCGGACAAGATCGGGTATATCCAGGAACAGATCCGGCGGGTCTTCGAGTTGTGGGGGTTCAGGCGGATCATCACACCCCTGCTCGAATTCGAGGATGTCCTGGCCCTTGGGATCGGTGACGAACTGCGCAGCAGGACCTTTCGCTTCGACGACCGGCAATCCGGCCGGCTCCTTGCCATTCCCTCCGACATAACCCCACAGGTGGCGCGCATCGTAGCCACGCGGATGTGCCAGCAGCCTTTCCCCTACAGAATCTGTTATCACGGCAGGGTTCTCCGTCATGCCGAAGTGCAGAGCGGTCGAAGCCGCGAGATCTTCCAGGCCGGGGTCGAACTGATCGGGCTCGACTCGCCCGAAGCCGATGCCGAGATGGTGGCAATGGCTGTCGAGGTGTTGCAGGGGCTCGGAATCCGGGATTTCAAGATGGACATCGGCCAGGTCGAATTTTTCCGCGGCATCATGGCGGCTGCCGGTCTGGATGGAGCGACAGCCAGGCAGTTGAAGGTTGCCATTGGGAAAAAGGACGCCTCTGCCGTTCGAGAGTTGCTGGAAGGAATCCCTGCTCCGGATCGGATAAAGGAGGCGATTGCCTCCCTGCCACGCCTGTTCGGCGGTCGAAAGGTCCTCGACGAGGCGGCAGGAGTAGCCGTCCATGACCGCTGCAAGCGTGCCCTGGAAAATATCGAGCAGGTGCTGCAGGTGCTCGATGTCTATGGCGTGACAGAGTACCTTACCATCGATCTTGGCGAGATCCGCGGCCTCGATTACCACACCGGACTCACCTTCGAGGGATTTGTCAGTGGCCTGGGAGAGCCGGTCTGCGGTGGCGGACGCTACGACGACCTCACGGCCCGATACGGCTTCCCGGCGCCGGCCACGGGGTTTGCCTTCAACATATTGGCTCTGCTGGCGGCCCTGGAACGCCAGCCGGACGTGGAGGCCAGTACCGCAAGGGACTTCCTGCTGTTTAATGCCGCGGACGACCGTCGGGAGGTCCTCCGGATCGCCAAATGCCTCCGCAGCATGGGTTATTCGGCTGCACGGGACATCATCCGCCGGGAATACGACGATTCACTCGAATACGCGCGGCGGATGAACATCCGTCGTATGCTGGTCATAGGTGGCAGCTACTGTGCAGACGACGAGGTCTCTATTGTCCGGGTTGCCGACGGATCGACCATGCGCCTGAAAAAGGATCTGCTGTTCCAGGCGGGAGGCCGGCTCGATCTGGATGCTCTGTGGGAGCGGCAGGCCGGATGAACGGGATGTAGGCAGGGAACCATGATGCAATTGTGCATGAATACGACGTCGTATGAGGAGACAGATCCATGGCGAACGTAGTTGTAGTTGGAGCCCAATGGGGCGATGAAGGAAAAGGCAAGGTCGTCGATATCTATACGGAATTCGCCGACGATGTGGTCCGCTACCAGGGAGGCAACAATGCCGGTCACACGCTGGTGGTCGAAGGCGAAAAGGTGGTTCTGCACCTGATCCCGTCCGGGGTACTGCATCAGGGGAAACGGTGCGTCATCGGCAATGGCGTGGTCCTCGACCCCGAGGTGTTCATCCGCGAGGTCAACAACCTGAAGGCAAAAGGGAAGATGCAGGACGACAGCCAGCTTCGGCTCAGCGAGTCGCTGCATATCATCATGCCCTACCATAAGCGGATCGATATTGCCCGCGAAGCCCAAAGCGGTGCCAAGAAGATCGGTACCACCGGCCGTGGCATCGGTCCGGCCTATGAAGACAAGATCGGGCGTCGCGGCATCCGCCTGATGGACCTGCTGAACCGGGACGTCTTCTCCCGCAAGCTCAAGGAGAATCTGGCCGAGAAGAACTTCATCCTTGAAAAACAGCTCGGCGAAGAGCCCTTCGATTTCGAGCAGGTCTTTGCCGAGTACTGTGGCTATGCCGATATCCTCAGGAAGTACATGGACGACACGGCGCTGCTCCTCCATCGCGACATCAAGGCGGGCAAGAAGCTCCTGTTTGAAGGCGCCCAGGGGACCTTGCTGGACGTGGACCACGGGACCTACCCCTTTGTCACCTCCTCTTCCACCTGTGCAGGAGGAGCATGTACCGGTACCGGCGTGAGCCCTCGCGACATTCACCAGATCATCGGCATCTCCAAGGCGTATGTCACCAGGGTTGGCGGCGGGCCGTTCCCCACGGAACTGCATGAAGCCGATGGCGAGAGGCTTCGCCAGGTGGGGAGCGAGTTCGGTGCAACCACCGGCCGGCCCCGTCGATGCGGCTGGTTCGATGCCCTTGTGCTCCGCTATGCCGTGCGGATGAACGGACTCACCGGGGTCGCACTCACCAAGCTGGATGTTCTCGACGGCTTCGAGACCATCAAGGTCTGTATCGGCTACGCATACCAGGGAAAGGTCCTCGACGAACTGCCGGCAAACCTGGAGACGTTCGCCCAGTGCACGCCGGTATATGAAGAGATCCCGGGGTGGCAGGCCGACATCTCCGCTGCCCGGCGTTTCGAGGATCTGCCGGCAAAGGCCCAGTCCTATGTCAAGCGGCTGGAAGAGCTGATTGGCTGCCCCATTGTCCTGGTTTCCGTCGGGCCGGGGCGTGAAGCAACGATCATGCTGCGCAACCCGTTTGCATGAGCAGTGTGCAGAAAAAACAGAAACATGCAAAAAATATATTGACTGACACGTACTCATGAGGTATAAGACTTTCCTTGTCTTAACGAGCCGCTAGCTCAGTCGGTAGAGCACCTGACTTTTAATCAGGTGGTCGTTGGTTCGACCCCAACGCGGCTCACCATGTCCCCTTCGTCTAGCCCGGCCCAGGACACCGCCCTTTCACGGCGGCGACGCCGGTTCAAATCCGGCAGGGGACGCCACATGCAAGAAGGCCCCGGAGAAATCCTCCGGGGCCTTTTATTTTCTATAGTCTTCAAGTTCTCATACGCATGGAGAGAGGCGTGAGAAAACAACATGCGTGAAGCTCGCGGGTAGCTGCTTTCAGGGATAGACTCTTATCATGAACATGACAGACATCAGATTATTCCTGATCCTCGGGCTGCTCGTCCTCTGCTCCTGCAGCAAGACGCCCCAGATGGCTGCATTGCCGCCAGACGCGGTGGTGCTGGCCTTTGGCGACAGCATTACCTTTGGTACCGGCGCTGCCCCTGGCGAGAGCTATCCGGCAGTTCTTGAGGGCCTGATCGGCCGGCGCGTGGTGAATGCCGGAGTGCCGGGGGAGACAACCGCACAGGGGAGGGCGAGGCTTGCCGCAGTGCTCGACGAGCAGCGACCGGCACTGCTGCTCCTTTGCCTCGGTGGCAACGATTTCCTGCAGCATCAGGACGAGAGCCGGACTGACGACAATCTGCGGACCATGGTGGCGCTTGCTCAGGAGCGGGGTGTCGCGGTGGTGCTCATTGCGGTCCCCAGGCTCGGTTTCGGGCTGGAAGTGCCGAAACTGTACGGCATGATAGCCGGGGATTCTGCCATCCCCCTGGAAAGAAAAGCACTGAAGAAGATCCTCTCTTCCGGCAGTCTCAAATCAGACCCGATACATCCCAATGCCGCAGGGTATCGCATCCTTGCCGAGTCAGTGGCCCGTCTGCTCCGTGCTGCCGGAGCTCTGTCGGGATAATCCGGCGGATTGGATCTGAAGCCGCGCTGTGTGTCTGCTTCGAAAAAAAGGGGCACCCCGAAAATATCCGGGTACCCCTTTCCGTTTGTCTCTCCACTGTTTTGGTATTGTGTCGGTTAGCATCCTCCCCCAAACAGAGCCACTCTGGTGACTGATGCAAGGAAATGGGAGTCTGCGGGAAATTTCGTGCACTTTACAGCGTATCGTCGCTGGGGATTATTTGGTCTCAGGTGCAGGGTCGTTCGGCTGTGCCTTGTCGCCAGAGGCATTTTCGCTTGATCTCAAGGTGTTGCCGATAATAACCACCTTGTCGCCGACCTTGAATTCTGCAGCATTGCTGAATGGGGCAGTGATGGTCCTGCTCTTGTCCCCGACCGCTTGAAGGGTGACATCGTTATGCTCTATGCGGACAACGATTGCCTCCTCCTGTTTCTGTGCAGCGTTCGGCGTTTCAGTTGCCATGCACGTCATGGATAATCCGAGTAATGAGATACAGCACAGGACTGTTTGCATAAGTATTCCGAGTTTCATGTGTATTCCTCCCGAGGTTAGATTGATAGCGTTCGATGACCAGATACAAAACAGTTTGCGGAGAGAGATGTTATTGCGCCTTAGTCGAATTGTGGTTTGCCCGGAAATCGGCAACTGTCTGTCGGCGCAACATCTGTCTGATGCTTGGCAGTTGTAGCAGATGACGATCGAAGCAACAATCGGTCAACACGGCATTTTTTCAAGAATCGGAGGTACAACCTATGGGTGGTAGGCAAGCGGGGTGGTTGGTGGGTGGGGAGAGGCGGAAAACGGACCTGGCGCCATAACAGGGCGATTACCGGCTGGATTTTGCTGTCCCATGGCTGGGGCATCGGGTTGGAGCAGTACTAATGGGGTAGTCCGATTGGTGGTCTGCACGAAAACATGCCGGATTCAGGAGTGAAATAATGCGAGCGGGCGATCAGGAAATGAGATCGCCCCTCAGTTTTATGCCAAGGGGAACCAGCTGGGTACGGCGCGTTACGTTCAATTTCTTGAAAATGCTGTTGACGTGCGTCTTGACCGTTTGTTCGCTGATAAAGAGTTGTGACGCGATCTCCTTGTTTGTGAGCCCCTGGGATATGTTTATGACAATTTCCCGCTCCTTGTTGCTCAAGCTCCCTGCAATAACGGAATCCTTCGAGTTGTCCGCAAAGTTGACCAACGCCTTGATTTTGCAGTTATCAATCCACATCTGCCCTTTCTGCATCGCATGAAATGCCTTTAAAAGCAGCTGGGTGTCGGTTTCAGGAGTCATGATCCCGTCGATTTTGTTCGTTATGATCAGGCATGCAATACTATCTTCGCTGAGGCCGTAATCAAGAAAGACTATCTTTGCCCCGGAGAGGCAGGCCGGTCTTTTCTGCTTTATGGTATAGACATCGGTGATAATGAAATCGGGATCGAATGTTTCAAGACTGCTGGCGGAGTTTAACAGAATGACGTCAGTGACTTCTTGCACTTCCTGCAGTTGATCCTGTAAGGCCTTTTCCAAAAGAAAACTTCCCAGGCTGATAACTATTTTCATGTGTACTCCGTTCAGGCTCGACTGGAACAGATTTCCTGTTGATGCTTGTCCATGAATGTATGCATGAATCAAAAATGAATATTAATTCAAAGAATCTAAAAATAGGCTGTGCATTTTCTAACAGATTTCCCGTCTGAACGCAATACCGGCAACTGCCAGAAGCGCCTGGCCGCCTGGAGCGGTGCCGCCAGGGTGCCGGGTCGGGTGTTTCGACAACAGAGTCCATGCTCTCTGCTGTTTCCGACCTGTAGTATCTCCCAAATTGTGCTATCATCACCTCGCAGCAGAGCGTTGCCAATCCCAGCCAGTCCGGATACAACGGGAGGCGCCATGGGGAATCGATTGTCGCCTCCTCACCCAAGCGGACCGGAAATGGTTGTGGAAAACTATGGCACAAGAGAGAGATCCATGGGCATTACGGCAATCCTGGCAACGGCCATGAAACAGATTTCCTGGGGGCAGGTCGCAGATATCGCCGTAAAGTACGGCCCGGATTTCATCAGGAAACTCAAGGACCGTCTGCAGCAGCTCCCTGCCGGGGAGCACGAAGAGGCTGGAATGGCCACGGCGCAGTTGAGCGAGCGGATCAGCGAGCTGGAAGGGGTGCTCATCAAGCAGGAAGAGCTGATCGAACAGCAGAACAAAAGTATTGCCCTGCTGGAGGAGATCGGCAAAACGCTGCAGGCGCGGTTAAACATCTGCATGGCGTTGGCAGTGCTTTCCGGACTGCTGTCGGCAGCCCTCGGTCTTATCATGTTCTTGCGCTGAACTGTTGAGCCGGAACCTGCCATAACGTTTGCATCCAGCTGCCGCCGGCGCTACCACGAGAATGGGGGAGTGACCAGCCTGCACCGGTGCCTCCTGCATAGAGCTGGGGTGTCAAGCCGGGATGCGCAGAGGCGACCGAACAGGAGACAGCGCATGACCGGCAACTGGCAGGTTTACATCATCCTCTGTTCGGATGACTCCTTCTATACGGGGATCACCACCAATATGGAAAGACGGTTCCGCGAACACGCCGAGGGGCGAGGCGCCAGGTATTTCAGGGGGCGGCGACCGTTACGGGTGGTCTATCTCGAAACAGGCCACTGCCACTCTTCTGCAGCAAGGAGAGAGGTTCTGATCAAGTCGATGAGCAGGGCTGACAAGGCACTCCTGGTTCTCGACGACCTTGACCCAATGCATGACAGCCTGCGCCTGCCCGCTGACCGGCAAGGACAGTTTCCATCACCCTAGAGGAACGACAACTCATGACGATTCAATGGTTTCCCGGACATATGGGCAAGGCCCTGGAGCAGATCGAAGATCTGATAAAACGGATAGATGTGGTGATCGAGGTGCTGGATGCCCGGCTCCCCGTTTCCAGCTCCAATCACAGGTTGGCAATCCTGCGGCGAAACAAGCCCTGGATCAAGGTGCTGAACAAGCATGACCTGGCCGACCCTGTCGTGACAAAGGCATGGGTGCGCGAGTTCGAGCAGCAGACCGGGGTACGTGCGCTCCCTCTGTCGGCAAAGAAGCATGCCGATACCAAGCAACTGATCAGGCTCTGCCAGGGGTTGGCGCCGAAACGGGGCAAGCCCGGCTTTCCTGTTCGCACCATGGTGGTGGGGATCCCCAATGTGGGCAAATCCACGCTGATCAATACCCTGGCGGGAAAGAGCATGGCCAAGGTCGGGGATCGGCCGGCGGTGACCACCACTACCCAGCAGATCGACCTGCGCAACGGCATTGTCCTGTCCGATACGCCGGGGGTGCTCTGGCCGGATATGAGCGACCAGAATGGGGCGTACCGGCTTGCGGCCAGCGGTGCCATCGGGGATAATGCCATGGACAGCGCCACGGTTGGTCTGTTTGCCGGCGAATACCTGCTGCACAGGTATCCGGAACTGTTGAAGGCGCGCTATGGGCTGCAGGATCTCCCCGGCTCCTCCCACGACCTGATAGAAGCCATTGGCCGTCGCCTGGGGTGCCTGGCCGGGGGCGGGGAAGTGGACCTGAACCGGGCTTCCGAGGCGTTCCTGCGGGAGCTGCGGGCGGGGAAAATCGGCCGGATCAGCCTGGAGGAGCCGGCATTGACGCCGGCTGTTGCAGTCGCTGAGTGAGCAATGCGGGTGTCAAGGCAGAGCTGTGGCTGCATCGGCATTTGTGACGAGTCTTTTTGCCTAAACGCTCTGCCTGTGAAAGGACATACGGATGAAGAAACTGCTTCTCTGGGGGGCAGTGAGTTTGCTGACCACCGCCATCCTTGATCCGATCATCTACGCGATGCTGGAAAAACCGATACCCTGGACGCGTGACCTGCTGATGGGGGCTGGCGGTGTCGCGTGCTATTACCTGCTGGTCAGGTATCGGCACGAACTCTAACTGGTTTCCGTCCGGAAAGGGCTCTTTGCCGCCCTGGTGGCGTCAATCTGCGGGTTTGCTTGTGCTGCGTACCGATGTACGCCTTTGCGCAATCCCTTGATTTCCTGACCAGGCCAGGCAAAAGGCCGCATTGTAGCGACCTTTCGTCTGGCCTGATGAGTGGCTGTTGTGGCCATGTCTCAGATGGCCGAATTGAAATCGTTTATCTCGTGGGGATCGTACTGCGGCTGCTCATGAGCGGAGCGCGAAGTCGCCACCTCGCCTTTCAGTTCATGGAGTGCAGCAATGACTCGTGAAATCTGCGCCCCCACCCTGACATCCTGGTTGTTGGCATAGGCCTGTTCCATTGCCTGCAAGGCTGCGTTGATGTAATACCTGGGTTGCAGATCTGAATCACGCATGGCTTTTCCCCCATTCCCTTTCCGGCAGTTTGCGCCGTTTACAAATCCCTGATCAGATGTCCCAGTTGTCGATTTTCATGGTGCCGTTTTTCGCCAGGTTGACCTGCATCTTGAAGACCCGGTCCAATAGTTGCGGCTCATGACCGGCTTTACGCGACAGGCAGTCTTTCGTCGCCCTGTCGAGATATTCCTGCAGCAGCGGCTTGTAGTCCGGGTGGGCACATTTGTCGATAATGAGCTGGGCGCGGCTCTTCGGGTCGAGACCGCGCAGATCGGCCAGCCCCTGCTCCGTAACGAGTACATCCAGGTCATGTTCCGTGTGGTCGACGTGCGGTACGTGCGGCACGACACAGGTAATGCCGGTCGGGTCGGTTTTGGTCGGCCGGGCCGACGGGGTGTGCATGATCGAAAGGTAGGCGTTGCGCAGGAAGTCGCCGGAACCGCCGATGCCGTTGATCATCCGCGTCCCCCCCACCAGGGTGGAGTTGGCATGGGCGTATATGTCGAACTCGATGGGGGTGTTCATGGCAATGCATCCCAGGCGGCGGATCGGCTCCGGGTGGTTGGCGATGGAGAGCGGTCGCATCAGGACCTTGTCGCTGTATTTGTCCCAGTTGTCGTAAAAACGTTTGAAGCCTTCGACCGAGAAGGAGAGGGAAACGGTTGAGGCGAAATCGAGTTTCCCTGAATCGAAGAAATCGAGCATGGTGTCCTGCAGCACTTCGGTCCAGACCTTGAGACCGGTGAACGGACCCTTTGCCAGGCCGCCGATAACCGCGTTGGCAATGGAACCGACGCCGGACTGGAGCGGCAGCAGGTTCTTCGGCAGACGACCGGCCTTCACTTCCTGGGAGAAAAAGTCGACGATGTTGTTGGCAATGGCTTCGGAGGTGTCGTCCTGTTCACTGAACGCGCGGCCGTTATCGGGCAGATTCGATTCGATGATTGCCACGATCCGGTCAGTGTCGACCCGGACGTAGGGGCTGCCGGAACGGTCGTCAACCCGGCTGATGAGATAGGGGAGGCGGTTGGGCGGGTTGACCGGGTCGATGATGTCGTGCAGGCCTTCAAAACTCGGGATCGAGGTGTTGATCTCTATGATGATCTGGTCGGCAATCTGCAGAATCTCGGGTACTGCACCGCAGGAGGCTGTCAGGACCAGGCCGCCGTTCTCGGTAATGGCAGAGCATTCGATGATGGCGATGTCGAGGCGACCGCCATTTTCCTTGGTGAAAAAGCCATATCCCAGATCCTGGGAGAACATGGAGAGATGTTTATCCCCCATGCGGATGCGTCCTTCGTTGATCCCCGCCTGGATGTTCTTGCCGGTCTGGTAGGGCCAGCGCCGGTCGATCATGTCCAGAGAGGCCCAACGGTCTTCGGTTTCGACGCCAACGGATGCACCGATGAAAAGGTTGAATTTCATTTTTCCCTGCAGCTGATTTTTTTCCACATGGTCAGCAAGGGCAATGGGGACCATCTTGGGATAGCCGGCCGGGGTAAATCCGGACCAGCCGATGTTCATCCCGTTTTTGAACAGGGGAATGACCTCTGCAACCTTCTTGATCTTGGCATGGAGACTGGATTTTCTGATCCTGTTGTGCAATTCCGACATCTGACTGTATCCTCCTTCGGTAGGAAAGTGGGTGCGTACAGCACCGTGAGGGTTGGCATGGTCTGCCCGACCCGGGCCTCTTGACATTGCATCGGATTAGTGAAAAGATCGAACGTTCGTTCGAAAACATCATAACAGCACCACGTTTGATTCGCAATAATTATCCCCGTAGTGCCAAGAAATTTGGCTTTAGCGCGAGACTTTGCTACTCTGTGTGGCGCACATTCAATCGGCTCGGGAACGACATGGCAAAAACAGACTGCCGCAACAAACTGATGGAGGTGGGAACGCGGTTGTTCGCCGAACGCGGACTGAACGGCGTCAGCATCAGGGAACTGTCCCAGGCCGCCGGCGTGAGCATCTCGATGATTTCCTATTATTTCGGCGGCAAGGAAGGACTCTACGACGTGGTGCTGCGGGAACAGTTCGCCTGTTTCGACCAGATCGAGGAGATCAGGCGGCAAGGAGCCGCCCCGCTGGACGTGATCGAGGCATACATCCGCTGGACCATCCAGCGGCACCGCAACAACCCTTACCTGTTGCGGTTCTATACCAGCGAACTCACCAACCCAACCCCATTTTTTGCCACCATCGTTTCCCCGGCCATCGGCAAGGTCATCAAGATCCTGGTGGAGGTCATTGCCGACGGCGTGGCACGGGAGCAGTTCCGGGAGGATATCCATGCCGTGAACGCGGTGCTGGCCCTTGCCGGGATGGTCAATTATTTTTTCCTCAGTACGATGGCCACCGAAAACCTGATCAGCCATTCGCCCGAGAAAGACGAGGAGTTGATCCAGCAGTATGTCGCGATCTTCACCAGGGGGATCCTGGGTAAGCCGGCCGGGGTATAGGAACCGCACACAAAGACCTGATCAAGGGAGACTGCCATGCCGAATCTGCTGGAGAGGCTGAAATCAAACCTGGAGAGCGGGAATGTCGACCCGTTACTCCTGTCCGACGTGGTGAAGGGGTATAGTGAACTTACCGACCGGGCGAACCAGCTCGAAGAGCTTTTGATCATGATCGTGCGGACCGGTTGGCCCTGGGATGAGGAGGGTGAGCCCAATGCCATATTTCATGCCAGCAGGGACGGCTTTGCCGCGGCAATGGCCGAGGCGCGGGACCTGCTCGGCCTCCGGCGGAGCATGATCACCAGGACTGAACCGAAGACCTGAGCAGGCGGGGAAATGGTCCTGCCGGGGCCGGTGCACAAGTCGCGGTAATGAATGAAGGGAGGAGGTTCATGATGATCCGTTTCGCAGTGCTACTGTTTTTCATCCTATGGCTGCAACTCCTCGTGGGGTGCTCGGTCAAACAGGTAACGACCGGGGTCTATGAAGGGTTCCGGGTGCAGAACGATCTGCAGAGTTCTCCTGCCGAACGTGTGGGTAAACCGGAGTCGCCGGATTACGGGCAGTATGAACAGATGAAAAAGGAACAGAACTTTTGAGGTAACTTCCCGGGGCAGAGTACCTCCATTTCAGGTTTGGCTTGCCGCCATCCGTCAGGCGTGACATAATCTCTCGCTGCATGACCCCTTACTGCCAGCATCCACGCAGGAGCGTGTAATTCCTTGGTTTCTTTGCCCATGCGTCTCACACAAGCGCTGTTTTCCTTCGTCACCGGCCTTTTCCTGGTCCTGGCCCTTGTTGCACCGGCCCGAGCCCAGGAACCATTTGCCACCTATCCCCCCCTGCCTGCAGGCTACTCTTCCATCAAGGTCTTCGACAACCAGGGGCGGTTCGTCGGCCGGTTACTTCCGGAAAAAAGGTACTGGGTCTCCATCAACCGTATTCCCGCCTTCCTGCAAAAGGCGGTGGTGGCCGTTGAAGACGCACGGTTCTATGAGCATAGCGGCATAGATATCCGGGGGATTGCCCGGGCCCTGGTGAAGGATGTGGTCAAGAGGAAGCTTGCCGAAGGTGGTTCGACCATTACCCAGCAACTGATCAAGAACAAATTCCTGACGGGCGAGAAAACCATCGAACGGAAGCTCGAGGAAGCCCGCCTGGCCATGGAGTTTGAAAAGAAATATACCAAGAAGCAGATCCTGGAGATGTATTTCAACGAGATCTATTACGGCAACGGTGCCTGGGGGATTGCCCAGGCCGCCCGACTCTATTTTGACAAGAATCCGGAAGAATTGACCGACGCCGAATGTTCCCTTCTGGCCGGGGTGCAGAAAAACCCTGGACGCTACAATCCTCGTGGGGCAGCAGCAAAGGTCACGGGGCGGAGGGATGTGGTTCTTAATCGGATGGTGGATCTCAACATGATCACCGCCCGGCAGAAGCAGGCGTTGCGAGCCAAACCCCCCTCCGTCATTCCGGCCGATCAGGCCCCCCAGTACTTGGCCCATATCCGGAACCGGCTGGTCGAGCGGTACGGGCCGGATATCGTCGAACAGGGCGGCCTGGATGTCATCACGGCCATGGACCTGAATCTGCAAAAGCTGGCGGAAAAAACCATGAGTGAAGGGGTGAAACGGGTTTCCCCTAATTTGCAGGGAGCGTTGCTCTGTCTGGACACGACCACGGGCGATGTGCTGGCTGCGGTTGGCGGGGTCGACGCCATCCAGAGCTCCTATAACCGGGCCTTTGTCGCCAGGCGCCAGCCCGGTTCTGCCATCAAGCCGCTGATCTATGCTGCGGCCCTGGAAAAGGGGATCACTGCCGGCAGCATCTGGGACGATACGCCGGTAGCCTACAATCGCGGCAACAATGAAGTCTGGAAGCCGCAGAACTATGGCAGGGAACAGTATGGGGCGTTGAGCCTCAGGGAAGCCCTGGCATACTCGAACAATGTCATTACGGTAAAGCTGCTGGATACGATCGGGGTCCCCTATTTCGTCGACTTTGCCGGCAAAGTCGGTCTTCCGCTTCGCGCGCAGCATGATCTCTCCCTTGCCCTTGGCACCGAGGAGGTGACCCTGCACGACCTGGTACAGGCATACACCCCCCTGGCCAACGCTGGGGTGCGGGCGGAACCGAGGACCATCATTCGTGTATTTGATCGCAGGCGAAAGGCATGGACCGAGAATCCTCCCGTAGTTGCCCCGGTCATGTCGCCAGCGGTCGCTTTCGTGACGACCGCGATGCTCCGGGATGTCATGGTGTATGGCACGGCCAAATCTCTGAAAAAATTCAGCCAGGGACGACCTGCTGCCGGCAAGACCGGCACCACCGACGATTACCGGGATGCCTGGTTCATCGGCTATACGCCCCAGCTGATAACCGGCATCTGGGTGGGATATGACAAACCCAGGCCGGGAGGGAAAGGCTTCACCGGCGGCGTCGTTGCCGCACCTGTCTGGGAACGGTTCATGCGGACGGCTTTGGCCTCCCGGCCGGTTGTTGATTTCCCGGTACCGGATACGGTCATTTCCGTTCAGATCGATCCGACGACCGGTTTTCTGGCCAGATCCGGCTGCCCGGAGAAACGGGATGAGTTCTATGTCGTGGGGACCGAGCCGACCGAGCCCTGTCCCGAACATGAGGGAGATCCCCTCACCCCGGCAGTCCCGCCCGCTCCAGCACAGGATACAGACCAGCCGCAGCTGATCGACAGCCCGGAAGAGGGCTCTCTGCCGGCGGGGAAAACAGTTGCATTCCCCCGGTAGCATCGTGTATTAATAGAAAATCTGAAAGGGAGTAGCTAGCGAGACAAGGTCAACATACTGGTGCGCACGCACCTAGCCTTGTCGTTGGTTTTCGGCCAATAAGCGAGACTTTCAGCATCACCCTCCGGGTGTGCTGCATGTCTCGTTTTTTTGTTGTCCACCAGGGGAGGTTGCCGTGACGGCATTCTGGGCATCGTTGATTTTCGTGGTTCTGGCCGAGATGGGAGACAAGACCCAGCTTCTGGCCATGGCCTTTGCCACTCGCTACAAAGCGTCAGTGGTCATGTGGGGGGTGTTCGTTGCCACGGCGTTGAACCATGCTCTGGCCGTGGCGGTGGGAAACTACCTGACGGTGTTCGTCCCGCTCCAGTACATCCAGATCGCCGCAGCGATCTCCTTTGTCCTGTTCGGCCTCTGGACCATTCGCGGCGACCGGCTGGAAGGCGAGGACAAGCGCTTCTCCTTCAGCCCTTTCTGGACCGTGGCTATCGCCTTCTTCATTGCCGAGATGGGGGACAAGACCCAGCTGGCTACGGTGGCCCTTGCCGCAAAATACCAGGCTCCGGTCGCTACCTGGCTCGGGACCAACGCTGGCATGCTGATCGCCGATGCCATCGGCATTGTCATCGGAATCGTCATGCACCGCCACATCCCGGAGCAGGCTGTCAAATGGGGCGCTGCACTGGTTTTCATCGTCTTTGGCATATATGGCATCCATGAAACCGTCCCCGACCGGATACTGACCCCTCTGGTCGAAACCGTCGGCCTTGTCGTCATAGCCGTGACAGGGTATCTGCTTGCGCGTGGGTCTGTGAATCCAGAGACTGAAGGGTAATGCTGACCGCGTTTACATCCTGAAGGCCTTCCCTCCATGGGTCGAGAGCCAGGAATTGATCCTCTTGCCAATGCTCAGCAATGGGAGCACCTCGTCAATGCTACCGTTCGCAATGGCTTCCTTCGGCATCCCGAACACAACGCAGCTCTCCTCGTTCTGCGCGATGGTGAACGCGCCTGCCGTGCGCATCTCCAGCATGCCTGCGGCGCCATCGTTCCCCATGCCGGTCAGGATGACGCCAATGGCGTTTTTCCCGGCTGCATTGGAAGCGGAGCGGAACAGCACATCCACGGAAGGCCGGTGCCGATTTACCGGAGGACCATCCGCGAGTTCGGTAATATAATTCGCGCCGCTCCGGCCGAGGAGCAGGTGCCGGTTTCCCGGCGCCACATAGGCATGTCCGGGGAGTACGCGTTCGCCATGTTCGGCTTCTTTGACGCTGATCCGGCAGATCCCGTCAAGTCGCTTGGCAAAGGCCCTGGTGAATGCCTCGGGCATGTGCTGTGTTACCAGGATGCCGGGTGAGTCTGCAGGCATCATACTGAGCAGTTCGCGCAACGCCTCGGTCCCTCCGGTTGATGCACCCACCGCGATTACCTTTTCCGTGCCGCATATAGAACGGTGACAGACCGGAAGGACTGCATCGGCGCTCTGCTTCGGTTCAATGGACCGTTCGATGGATTTGGCTGTGGTTGGCTTGATGTGTGCCTTGGCAGCCACTCTGATCTTCTCGGTTATTTCATGGGCGTATTCCGTTATGCCTGAACGGATGTCAAGCTTCGGCTTGGTGACATAATCCACTGCCCCGAGTTCAAGTGCGTGGAGGGTGATGAAAGAGCTCTTTTCCGTCAGGGAAGAGATCATGATAACCGGCATAGGCCGCAGCTTCATGAGTTTGTCGAGAAAAACCAGACCATCCATGCGCGGCATTTCCACATCAAGGGTAAGCACGTCCGGGTTGAGGGCCTTGATCTTTTCCCGGGCGATAAGCGGGTCCTGTGCACAGCCCACAACCTCCATGTCATGCTGGGAGTTTATGATCTCCGTGAGAAGACTGCGGATGAGTGCGGAATCGTCAATTACGAGAACTTTTATTGGCATGACAGCCCCCAGTGCAACTGCACAGACAACGGTACCGTGCCGTCATCAGGCAAAGCCTGCTGAAGACGTTTCACGAATACCTGACCGGTTTCCGGGTTGAAATAGACCTTGCGGGGGAAGATATCGCCGGTATCGACTACTTCAACGTGGATGTCATGTTCGGAGAGGAAGGCAAGAGCAAATTCGGCATTCTTTCTGCCGATATCGGACATGTCCGGGATCACCCGGCCGGCACCGAATATCTTTGCCCTGCAGCGAGACAGTACACCGCCCTGGCGTATCAGGTCATCCAGCAGCATTTCCATGGCAGGCTGGCCATAGCGGCCGGTGCTATCCGGCTGCCTGCTTGTGCCCGGCATCATGAAATGGTTCATCCCGCCTACCCTGGAAACCGGATCCTGGATGCAGACGGCGACACATGACCCGAGCACGGTCATGAGCATCATGCCGCTGGCGGAGACAAGGTATCCCCCCGGAAGAATCCTTGTCGCGTTGCGGTTAAAGGTCCGGTCGAAATAGGGGTTAAGGGAGATTTCTGTTTGCCGATTCATGGTGCCTCCTCCCGGGTCAGCATCCGACAACCGGCCGATAGACGGTTTTCCCGCAGAGGCGAAGCAGGTCCGTTGCCTGGTGAAAGTTTTCCGAATGCCCGGCAAAAAACCTGCCGTCCGGTTGCAGTCGCGGAACGAATTTTTTCAGAATCCGGTATTGAGTTTCCTTGTCGAAGTAGATCATGACGTTGCGGCAGAAGATGCTGTCAAACTGTTCGCGAAACCCCCAGTCGTCATCGAGGAGATTTTTCCGGCCGAAGGTGACGAGTTTCTGCAATTCCGGTTTGATGCGGACGAAACCGGCGTTTTTCCCCTCGCCCCGGAGGAAAAAACGTCTCATCCTTTCCGGTGACAATGAATGGACCCTTTCATCTGGGTAGATCCCCTGGCTTGCCAGTTCCAGGGCGTTGGTATCGATATCGCTGGCAAAGATCCGTACCGGGGGGGTGAAACTGCCGAACAGTTCCACCACCGTCATGGCAATGGAATAGGGTTCCTCCCCCGAGGACGCGGCACAACTCCAGATGCTGAGTGTTGATCTGCGCCGTGCCTGCTCTTGCAGGTGAGTGGCCAGGATCGCAAAATGATGGGGCTCCCGGAAAAATGAAGTGAGATTGGTTGTGAGGGCATTGATGAATGCCTCTAGTTCCTGATGATCGCCCTCTTCAATCAGATCGAGATAATCCCTGAACGAGTAGAGATCCCGTACTCTCAGGCGACGCGCAAGCCGGCTGTAGACCATGTGCTGCTTGTGCGGGTTCAGCGAAATGCCGGCAGTCTGGTAGATCAGTGTGCGGATACGTTCGAAGTCTTCATTCGTATACGTAAACTGGTGCCCGCCGTTGGTATCGCAGTGAGGAGTAGTCCTCACTGCCGATACCACAGCAGCTGCCGATGCATGATGTGTGGAGATGGGGGCCATGGCCGGGCGCCCGCCTAGAATTCCTTCCAGTCATCGTCTTCGTAGCCAACTGCCTTCTTGAGACGGGGAGTCTGCTCTTCGTGCTTGGCTTCAGATCGTGGGCTGGTAATCGATGCCTTGGGAGGGAGTGCCTGCCTGGATGAGCCGGCCGCCTTTTTGGGTGGGGTCATCGCCGGAATCGCCTGTTTTGCCACCTGTCTTGGCGCCGAGCGGAACGATTCGTCGAGTCTGAATTTGCTGACCAGGTCCACCATGGTTTTGGCCTGGTCGGCGAGTGATTCGGCTGCAGCTGCCGCTTCTTCCACCAGTGAGGCGTTCTGTTGCGTCACATCATCCATCTGGGTAATGGCGGTATTGACCTGCTCTATACCGCTCGACTGCTCAAGGGAGGCAGCGGAGATTTCGGCCATGATATCGGTGACCCGCTTGATGCTGGTGACGATCTCGTTCATGGTCGTACCTGCCTCGGTGACGAGCTTGCTGCCGTTTTCAACCTTGCTCACGGAATCCTCTATCAGCGACTTGATCTCCTTGGCGGCTGCAGCACTGCGCTGGGCAAGGCTTCTCACC
>Ga0208371_1000126_pt1 | contig 27763 bp, 24 predicted proteins | sample SubbioCR12Aug_1A_FD_184827 | JGI IMG/M metagenome (GOLD analysis project Ga0208371, IMG submission 184827) | Serpentinite rock and fluid subsurface biosphere microbial communities from McLaughlin Reserve, California, USA - CR12Aug_1A (SPAdes) | ecosystem: Environmental > Terrestrial > Deep... | reverse complement strand
TGACCGGGGGGTATGTTACCCTTGCCGTTTACCTCTGCTGCATCGCTTTCATCGTGGTCCTGCGCCGCCGTACCGCATGGACGCTCGGGATCGTCGAAACGGTGCTGCGGCCTTTCCCCGAGAAGATCGGCAGTTGTATCGTGGTGGCACTCTCTTCGTTTATCGGTGGGCTCAGGATCTCGACTCGAACCGTGGAACTGCTGGCACTGCTGGCAACCTCACTGGTGATCTGGACTTTTGCCACCTGGCCGATTGATCTGATACTTCGCGCCTTCGGGATCATGCTTCCCATTACCGCTGCCATGTTCATCATGGTTTTCCTTGTCTTTGCGGTAATGGTCCCGGCCGCACCCGGCTACGTGGGCACATACCATGCGGCCTGCGTTTATGGGCTCATGGCATTCCGTATCCCATTGGAACAGGCTATGAGCGTTGCCCTGGTCATCCACGGCATAAGCTTTTTCCCCGTAATCATCGCCGGGCTCTTCTGTGGCTGGCGCGACAACCTTTCGTTACGTGCAATCAGTGCCAGATCCTCACAACAGGAGCTTACCCGTGAACAGTGACCGCCTGGCATCTCGGCTCGATTTCTGCGCAATCCTCTCTTTCATCGTTCCCCTGTTTGTCTATCTCCTGACGCTGGCACCGTCGGTAACCTTTTTCGACAGCGGGGAGTTTGTCACGGCCATCTATTCGCTCGGTTCAGCCCACTCGCCCGGCTACCCCTTTTTCATCAATTATGCAAAACCGTTCACCTATCTCCCGTTCGGCAGCATTGCATACCGCGTGAATATTGCAACCGCGGTATCGGCTGCTGCTGCCTGTTTTGCGGTCTACCTGCTGGTGACATATCTGCTGGCGGAAGAGGATGTCACTGACGATCGTCGGCTTTCCAGCTGGTACGTTCGTGGAACAGCCTTGGCAGCCGCTTTTGCCTTTGCCTTTACCCCGCGGCTCTGGCTGCAGTCTAATCATGACAAGCCCTATCCGTTGATAGCCTTCATGTCGGCTCTGGTGTTCTATCTCGTGCTCCGTTGGCGCTCGGCTTATCTGGCAGGCGAGGAGCGGCCTGCCTTTGTCTACCTTGGGGCATTCCTGTGCGGACTTGCTTTTGGAGCTCACCAGACCATGGTCCTGATGGTCCCGGTCTATGCCTTCATGATCCTGGCGACTGACTGGCGAATCGTCATTCGCGTAAAGGAGATGATCCTCGCCGTCACGTTTGCCATTCTCGGCTTTGGGGTGCATCTCCATCTGCCGGTCAGGGCGATGCAGGATCCGCTTCTCAACTGGGGAGACGCCAGTACCGTATCCCAATTTCTCTGGCATTTTCTCCGCAAAGGGTATCCGGTCGAGAAACCGGTCAGGGATTTCGGCCTGTTCTGGAGACAGGTGAATGCCTTCAATGTACCCTATGAATTCACCTGGGTCGGATTGTTCCTGCTGATCGTCGGATGCGTGGCGTATCGGCGGCGGCTGCGCAATGAAATCCTTGCCTATGGCGTGGGTATCCTGACGTTTCTGCTGGTAATCGTCGGCTACTTCAATACCCCGAGTGATCTGATTTTCCTTACCGAGGAATTTTTCACGCCGCTTTACCTTCTATCAGCCGTATTCATCGGGGTAGGTCTTTTTGCGCTGCTGAAGGCGCTAATCAATCTGCTGCCGGTTCCGGGAATCAGAATGCTGCCTGTTCACCTGGCGCTGGCAGGGGCTCTTCTGGCTCTGCCGACGACCATCTGCGCCATAAATTACGTGGAGAATGATCAGCACCTGAACTATATCGCCTATGATTACGCCTCCAATACGCTTCGCACCCTGCCTCAACGGGCTATTCTCTATACCTGGGGTGATAGCGGTGCCTTTCCGCTCTGGTATCTGCAAGGAGTCGAACGGATGCGTGACGATGTGGATCTGCTCCATACACCGCATCTTGTGTTCACCTGGTATCTCGATGCCTTTCCCAACCTGTTCGATAAGAGTATGCTGCGAGCGATCCCTTTGGAAACCCAGATTCCGGAGAATGTACTCAAACTGGCAATCTCTGAACAGATTGCGCAGCGTCCCATCTTTGTTGATTTTTCAACGCGCTATTCAGTCCCTTTTGATACCTTTGCCCTTACCCAGAAAGGCATCTGTTATCAGTTGAATTATGCGGCCGGGGGCGGGGTGAATATGCCCGACACGTCAGTCTGGAATCTCTACAGCCTCAGAGGGATGAGCGGTGATATGTTCTTCCGTGATCTGGATACGGGAAAGGCGATTCTCATCTATGCCAATAGTCATGTTGAGGCCGGTGAGGCTCTTATCCGTTTTGGACGCTACGCCGAAGGGTTGCGTCAATTTCAGCAGGCAGAGTCGATTTCACCTGAAATGAGGCCGCAGATCGATCAGATCCTGGCCGGTTATGGTCTGAGGTGACGTCGGCAGGTCTCTGATGGCGCCCCTTTACAGGGAGGGTATCACTACCATGCCTGTCCACAGCGTTTCAACCGGCACAGCATTCGTTCAAGAACCGCTGCTTGCCGGTTTTTTTCATGAAGCGGTAAAGATTTCCCCATTCTAACCGATGCTATTTACGAGTAGAACGTGCGAAGAGGCCGTGTATCGCTGTTCGGGCGGAGACGGTGCAGAGCACGACATGGAGCCTTTCATGATCCAGTCCATTCCCGAACTGACCGGAAAGACAAAAGTACTCGGCATCATTGGTGATCCCATAAATCACTCCCTGTCGCCGGTCATGCAGAATGCGGCCTTGCGCGCTCTCGGACTCGATTACATTTACGTCCCTTTTCGCGTCAGACCGGAGGAGCTCTCAACCGCACTTTTGGGTCTGCAGTCACTCAATGTTGCCGGTTTCAATGTTACCATCCCGCACAAGACCGCAGTTGTCGGCTTGGTGGATGGATTGTCCCGCGAAGCTGAACTGATCGGGGCCGTGAACACGGTAACCCGGGAGGGTGCTCACCTCATCGGGCACAATACTGACGCCATCGGTTTTCTCACGGCAATCACCGAGGGGATGGGATTCGATCCGGCAGGGGCGAACGTGTTGCTTCTCGGAGCCGGCGGGGCTGCCCGGGCAGCCCTGGTTGCCCTTGCCCAGGCTGGAATCGAGAATATAACCATTGCCAATCGTACACAATCTACTGCTGAGCAGTTACTTGCCCTGCTGAAACATACCGGCTCCAGGGCCAGCGGAAATCATACCTCATTGGCAGCCGTTTGTGCTGATCGAGCGCTGATGGGATCTTTCGATCTGGTGGTGAACACCACCTCCGTCGGCATGGGAGGGACGGCATTTGCCAACTTCGATGTCACATGGCTCAATCCTGTCGCACGAATCTATGACATGGTGTATGTGCCGTCAGAGACGCCATTGTTGCAGGCAGCACGTGCAGCCGGCCTTAAGGCAATGAATGGCGCAAGCATGCTGGCAGCACAGGGAGAGGCAGCCTTTCGCCTCTGGATCGGCTGTGATCCCCCGCCTGGCCTGATGCAGGAGCGAGTACAGTCAGCGCTGGCTGCACTGTCTTGACATTGAAGGCCCTTCAATTAGTATTTCTATAGCTTATTGGAATTACAGGGGTAGCTATGCAACCAAGCAGACTGGGAGACCTCCTGGTCAAAAATAATCTGATTACCAAGGAACAACTGGCCCAATCGCTTGACGAGCAGAAGCAGGCAGGGAGCCAGGTTCGTCTTGGCACCATTCTCACGCGGAACAATATCATTACCGAAGAGGATCTGGTTTCCTTTCTCTCCAAGCAGTATGGTGTCCCCTCCATCAACCTGAGTGAGGTCGAGGTCGATCCGTCGGTCATCAAGATCATCCCGGTGGATATCGCGCAGAAGTACCAGGTCGTTCCCGTCAACCGCGCAGGGGGCACCCTGATCATTGCCATGAGCGATCCGTCCAACATCTTCGCCATCGATGACATCCGATTCATGACCGGATTCAGCATCGAGGTGGTGGTTGCTCCCGAATCGGCCATCAAGACCTCCATCGACAAGTACTACGACCAGTCTGCTTCCCTGGCCGATGTCATGGGCGACCTCGACATGGAGGACCTGGAGGTCGTCGGCGAAGAGGAAGATGTCGATCTCACTTCTCTGGAGAGGGCTACCGAAGACGCGCCGGTTGTCAAGCTCGTCAACCTGATCCTTACCGATGCCATCAAGAAAAAGGCGAGCGACATCCATATCGAACCCTATGAACGGATGTTTCGGGTCAGGTACCGGATCGACGGGGTGCTGTACGAGGCGATGAAGCCTCCTATGAAGCTGAAGAATGCCATAACTTCACGAATAAAGATCATGTCCGAACTGGACATCGCCGAGCGTCGTCTCCCCCAGGATGGCAGGATCAAGATCAAGCTGGGCGGCGGGAAGGATATGGATTTCCGGGTTTCCGTGCTGCCGACACTGTTTGGCGAGAAGATCGTTCTCCGGCTCCTGGACAAATCGAATCTGCAGTTGGACATGACCAAGCTCGGTTATGAGCCTGATGCCCTGTCCCACTTCCAAGCGCAGATCCACAAGCCGTTCGGCATGGTACTGGTGACCGGTCCCACCGGGAGCGGGAAAACGGTTTCACTGTACTCGGCACTCTCGGAATTGAACAAGGTTACGGAAAACATTTCAACTGCCGAAGACCCGGTGGAATTCAACTTTGCCGGGATCAACCAGGTCCAGGTGCATGAAGATATCGGACTCACCTTTGCCGCGGCCCTCCGTTCGTTTCTCCGGCAGGATCCTGATATCATCATGATTGGTGAGATCCGTGACTTCGAGACGGCAGAGATCGCTATCAAGGCTGCATTGACCGGTCACATGGTCCTTTCGACCTTGCATACCAATGATGCGCCGGCAACCATTAACCGACTTCTCAATATGGGGATCGAGCCGTTCCTGGTGGCGTCTGCGGTAAACCTGATCACGGCCCAACGCCTGGCACGTCGTATTTGCAGTGAATGCAGAGAAATCGAAGAGGTTCCCGTACAGGCGCTCATCACTGCCGGAGTTTCCAAGGATGAAGCGCCGGAATACGTCTGTTACCGTGGCAAGGGGTGTCCCAGGTGTAACGGGACCGGCTACAAGGGGCGGGTCGGTTTTTACCAGGTCCTTCCCATGCTGGAAGAGATCCGCGAACTCATCCTGAATGGTGCCAATACGGCAGAGATCAAGCGTGAATCCATGCGTCTGGGCATCAAGACCATGCGTCAGTCCGGACTTACCAAGCTGAAAGAAGGGGTCACCTCCTTTGAAGAGGTCTTGAGAGTGACCGTTTCCGACGATTAGGAGGTTGGTGTCCCATGGCAAATCTGCATCAGTTGCTGAAAGAGCTTGTCGATAGAGGTGGGTCTGACCTCCATATCACCACCAACACCCCGCCGCAGATTCGCGTCGACGGAAAGCTGAGCCCGCTCGACCTGCCGCCCCTCACGGCTGTGGACACCAAACAGCTCTGTTACAGCGTGCTCACAGAAGCACAGAAACATAAGTTCGAGGAAGAGAGCGAACTGGATCTTTCGTTCGGGGTAAAGGGGCTGTCGCGTTTCCGTGGGAACATCCTGGTGCAGCGGGGCGCGGTGGCCGGCGTATTCAGGGTCATCCCCTACAAGATCCTCACCTTTGAGGAACTCGGCTTGCCTCCAGTGGTAAAAGACCTTGCCGAAAAGCCGCGTGGGTTGATCCTGGTCACCGGTCCGACCGGCAGCGGGAAATCGACCACCCTTGCTTCCATCATCGACAAGATCAATACCGATCGTCACGATCATATCGTTACCATTGAAGATCCCATAGAATATCTGCATCCGCACAAGGGATGTCTGGTGAATCAGCGGGAAGTCGGTGCCGACACCAAGAGTTTCAAGAGTGCATTGAAGTATGTGTTGCGACAGGATCCCGACGTGGTCCTTATCGGCGAGCTTCGTGATCTTGAGACCATAGAGGCGGCTCTGACCCTCGCTGAAACCGGCCACCTCTGTTTCGCCACACTCCACACCAATTCCTGTGCACAGACCATCAACCGGATCATTGATGTGTTCCCTCCCTATCAGCAGACTCAGGTGAGGACGCAGCTATCTTTCGTGCTCGAAGGCGTTCTGTCACAGACCTTGATACCCAAGTTGGGTGGGCATGGTCGAATTCTTTCCCTTGAGGTCATGGTGCCGAACCCGGCGATCCGCAACCTGATCCGGGAGGATAAGGTCCACCAGATCTATTCGCAGATGCAGGTTGGCCAGGATAAGTTCGGCATGCAGACCATGAACCAGTCGTTGTACAGTCTCTGTGCCCGTCGGCTCATCTCTGTCGATGATGCCATGGGCAGGTCACCCGAGCCGGATGAATTGAAACAGATGTTTGCTGCGGGAGGCACTCTGCCCGGACAGCAGCGCCGTCCGCTACGTTAGCAGGAATGGAAAGGAATTACGGGAGGAACCATGGCAAAGTTCAACTGGGAAGCGCGAAGCAAGGCAGGCCAGATCCAGAAAGGGGTAATGGAAGCCGCTAATATAAGTCTCGTCGAAGCCCAATTGAAGAGGTTTGGCTTCACAGGGATCTCCATTAAAGGGGAAGGAAAAGGACTTAGCAAAGAACTGAAAATCCCCGGTTTCAGCGGTGCCAAAAAGATCGAGACAAAGGATCTCGTCGTCTTTACCCGGCAGTTTGCCACCATGATCGACTCAGGTCTCCCACTGGTGCAGTGCCTGGATATCCTCTCAGGCCAGCAGGAAAATAAGACCTTCAAGGATATCCTGTACAAGGTCAAGGAAAGCGTGGAGAGCGGTTCAACCTTTGCCGACGCCCTTGCCAAGCATCCCAAGGCTTTCGACCAGCTCTACGTGAACCTTGTCGCGGCCGGTGAGGTCGGCGGCATTCTGGACACAATCCTGAACCGGCTCGCAGCGTACATCGAAAAGGCAATGAAGTTGAAGAAGCAGGTCAAGGGAGCTATGGTCTATCCGGCAACCATCCTCTCGATTGCCGTGATTGTCGTGGGTGTCATCCTGGTATTTGTTATTCCCACTTTTGCCAAAATGTTTGCCGATATGGGCGGTGATCTGCCGGCACCAACAAAAATAGTCATCGGTCTCAGCAATTTTTTTAAGAAGTATATTGTCGTAATGATTGCCGCATTTTTTGCTTTGAAGTTCATCTTTCAGAAATACTATGCAACACCAAAGGGGAGGAAGATCATTGATCGGTTGGCGTTGAAAGCCCCTATTGCAGGTCCTCTTATTCGTAAGGTATCGGTGGCCAAGTTCACCCGTACCCTGGGGACCATGATATCCAGCGGCGTCCCGATTATGGATGGACTTGAAATTGTTGCCAAGACAGCCGGCAACAAGATCGTGGAAGAGGCCATTTACAACGTTCGCCAGGCGATCTCCGAAGGAAAGACCATTGCGGAGCCTTTGGCTGCATGTGGTGTTTTTCCCCCCATGGTAGTGCAGATGATATCGGTCGGCGAGGCAACCGGCGCCATGGATACCATGTTGAACAAGATTGCCGACTTTTACGATGATGAAGTTGATGATGCCGTATCTGCTCTGACCTCGATGATGGAACCATTGTTAATGGTTGTGCTGGGAACCACGGTCGGTGGCCTGGTTGTTGCCATGTATCTTCCCATATTCAAGATGGGTAGTGTCGTCGGCGGATAGCCGATGAATGAGAAAAGGGGCCTCGTCTGGTTTATCCTGGCCAGGATGATTGTGGTGGCGCTGTTTTTCCTCTCCACGATCATCCTGTACCGGCGAGTTCCTGAAAGTATAGAGATCCTTTCTCTTTCCGGCCTGGTCAGGTTGGTCGGTGCCACCTTTCTGTTTTCGCTGCTGTCTCTCGTAGTCCTGTATCGAACAGATAAACCCCATCCTTTCCTGTCCTATGCCCAGATCATCTGGGATATCCTGCTGGTGACGACTCTGATCCTGCTCACCGGCGGTATTGCGTCTCCGTATTCGTTTCTCTATATGTTGGCCATCATTTCAGCGTCGGTGCTTCTTGCGCGCCGGGAGGCCTTTTATGCGGCTTCCCTCTGTGGCATCCTCTATGGCGGGATTCTCGATCTTCAATATTTCGGCACCTTGAGCGTCCTCGGTCTCACTCCATTCAATGCGCAACAATATGGTGCTGTGCATATCCTTTACACTATTTTCGTCAATATCGTTGCCTTTTATCTGACAGCTCTTCTCACCGGTTATCTTGCAGAACGGGTCAGGAGCAGTGAAAGTGCCTTGAAGGAAAAGGAGATCAACTACGAAGAACTGGAAAGACTGAACAGCGTTATTGTAAAAAATCTGTCGAGTGGTTTGCTGACTGTCACCACTGAGGGGAGGGTAAGGGTTTTTAATCGCCATGCAGAAGAGTTGACCGGCATCATGCAGAGAGAAGCATATGACCAGCCGCTCCAGGAGGTTATCCCGGGTTTTGCCGGTATTCTGGACAAGCAAAATTCGGTTTACGCTGATGAGATAAGCTACCAGAAGCCGGACGGTAAGGAGTTAATATTTGGTTACCGTGCGGTGGATCTTACCGATAAGGATGGCAACCGGATCGGGACTCTCGTCAATTTCAAGGATCTGACCCGCATTATGGAGATGGAGCGGGAGTTGAAGCGGGCCGACCGATTGGCGGCTGTTGGCGGACTTGCCGCACGCATGGCCCATGAAATCAGGAACCCTCTGGCATCCATCAGCGGCTCAGTACAGCTCATTGCTCAAGGTGAACGCGTCATGGAGGAAGACCGTCGGCTTCTGGATATTGTCATACGTGAAACCGAACGTCTCAATATCCTGATCGGAGATTTTCTCGCCTATGCCAGACCCAATGCCCCCAATATCGCGCCGATTGAATTGAAACATCTCCTTGATGAGCTTTCGACACTTCTTTCGGGAGATCCTCGTTTTCTAAACATTAGCGTTACCACGCAGTGCGCTCCCGGCCTGAGGATTTGCGCTGACCGAGATCAGCTGCAACAGGTTTTTTGGAACCTGTTTGTCAATTCCTTTGATGCGATGCAGGGAGAAGGGGCCGTGACTGTAGATGTCAGCATCGACCCCGGGTGGGGAGAAGGAAAAGAGATGGTGCGGATTTTGTTTGCCGATACGGGGCCCGGTATGCCCCCCCAGGATATTCAGCGTGTATTTGAGCCATTTTTTACGACCAAGCAGGGGGGAACCGGCCTTGGGCTCGCTACGGTGTTCCGGATCATCGATGCCCATGGCGGGCATATTTCGGTTGAAAGCGAGCCGGGCAGGGGCACTACTTTCAAGATATTCCTGCCGAGGTGTTGATCGATATTTCAGAAGGAAAGCATGCCGGTGATCAAAAAATGAGGGAAAATGGAAACGAAAATTCTGGTCGTTGATGATGAATTGAGCATGCGGGAATTCCTCTCCATCCTCCTGGAGCGTGAGGGATACCGCACCGATCTGGCAGACAGTGCTGAATCGGCTCTGAAACTGCTGGATACGGAAGACTACGAACTGGTCATATCCGACGTCAATATGCCGGGGTTATCGGGGTTACAGCTCTTGGAGCAGATCAAGAAAATTACTCCGTATACGGCTGTCTTGCTCATTACAGCTTATAGTACGGCCGAGCAGGCGGTTGAGGCGATGAAGCTCGGTGCTTACGATTATATTGCCAAGCCGTTCAAGGTCGAAGAGATTAAGGTATTGGTCAGGAATGCGCTGGAAAAGCGGATTCTTGTGCAGGAAAATGTGAGGCTGCGTCGTGAGGTCCAGGAGCGATACAGTTTCAGCGGCTTCATCGGGAAGAGTATCAAGATGCGCGAGATCTATTCGCTCATCGAAAAGGTCGCGGCCAGCAATGCAACGGTGCTGATCCTCGGAGAGAGCGGCACCGGCAAGGAACTGGCTGCCCGCGCTATCCATTATAACGGTCCCCGGAGAGAGAAACGCTTTGTGGCCGTAAATTGTGGCGCCATACCTGAAAATCTCATGGAAAGCGAACTGTTTGGGCACCGCAAAGGGGCCTTTACCGGCGCCGTTGCCGACAGGGCCGGTTATTTCGAGCAGTCTGAAGGGGGGACCCTTTTTCTCGATGAGATCGGCGAGGTGCCGCTGCAGCTGCAGGCTAAGTTGCTCAGGGTGCTGCAGGAGCGGGAATTCAGGCGGGTTGGCGACAGTATTGACCGCAAGTCCGATGTCCGCATCATTGCGGCGTCAAATCGCGACCTTGAAGAGCAGGTGAAAGAAGGGGGGTTCCGGGAGGACCTCTATTATCGCCTTGATGTGGTCCAGGTCATGATGCCGCCGCTTCGGCAGCGGCCCGAGGACATACCAATCCTTGTCGAGCATTTTTATCAAAAATTTGCGGGGAAACCTGAAGGGCAGCAGATCATCACCAATGATGCGCTGAATGTCCTGATGGCATATCCCTTCCCGGGGAATATCCGCGAACTGGAAAATCTTGTGGAACGCTGCCTGGTTATTGGTGATCGCACCATCACCCTTGATGCGCTTCCGAGACACATACTTGACTTTCAACGGAGTTCGAAATCGAGCGACTTAATCTTAATCCCGAGTGAGGGAATCAACCTTGAAGCTTTTCTGGACGAAATGGAGAGGAAATATCTGCTTCAGGCGTTGGAACAGTGCGAAGGTGTGAAAAAAAAGGCAGCGCAGCTGCTCGGGATGTCGTTCAGATCGTTTCGCTATCGTTTGGTAAAGTTCGGTATGGATGATGACGGAGAGGAAGCGATGTCAAAGCGGTGACAAAAAATGTCACCTACTGTGACATTAATTTGAAATTAATAGGTAGCTTGCCAAGAGGCAATGTCGGTACAGATTTGTAATGCGTTGAAATTATAGGTAAATATCATTCTGTTTAACTTGGCATGTATTTGGCTTCTTATGTATAAATTAGATTCGCTAAAGTCTTCAGGAGCTCATTCCGATACACCAAGAAAATTCACTTTAGCAAACAAACCAGCAGAAAGGAGAATCCAGATGTTGAAAAAACTCAGAAGTAACAGAGGCTTCACCCTGATTGAGCTGCTGATCGTCGTGGCGATCATCGGTATCCTGGCAGCCATTGCCATCCCGCAGTTCTCGTCCTATCGGGCAAAGGCATACAATAGTGCAGCTACCTCCGACTTGAAAAACGTCAAGACAGGGATGGAAGCATTCATGGCTGACAATCAACAGTATCCTGGTGATGTAGCCTACGCAAATTAACAAATTAAGGAGATATTTATGAAAAAAATAGTTTCTCTGACAGCGCTTTTCTTGTTCGTTGCGTCATCAGCGTTTGCTGGAGCCTCAGTTACCCTTTCTCTGTCAACAACGGGTCTGAGTCTCTACGGACTAAAAACGGGTACTGCGGATAATTCTTCACCTCTAATCGCGAAGACTTCAACAGGAGTTGGCCTCGGTATAATCGTTGATGCTACAGCGGGGGCAGGTTATTCCGTGGAGACTCAGCACAAAAACGGTACAAAAGCGTTTGGTTCTTCTTTTGACAGTACATCCATTTTTGCCAAGGAAGTAACTGCCGGGACTGTAGACACCACGACGCTGACAACTGGTGCAGATTCGTTCACCACCGGGTGGACAACACTGTAATCAGGCCTAAATTGAAACTACAAGGCGGGGTGTTTCGGCATCCCGCTTTTTTTTGGACTTGTCATGAAGCCTAAGATAACCGATCGTACTGCCCTGTTGTTGCTTGTATTCATTGTTCTGGGAGTTTATTATCCGGCGATTTTCGCACCAATGAATTCTGTTGATGACCCAGGTATGTACGCATATTTGCTGAACATGGACAGTTTCAACTTCCGTGAAATATTTGTGCCTGGAGGAAGTGGCAGTTATTACCGGCCGCTCTTAATAGTTTCCTATTTGATTGATAAATATGTATGGGGATTAGAAATTAGCTTCATGCATTTGGAGAATATTTTATTTCACCTCTTTAATACTCTTTTGGTGTTTGCAATCGCTCGCAAGGTTATTGTGATGCAATCCTCTGAATCTGGGATGGTTCCATTTACTTCAGCACTGTTATTTGCTGTACATCCAATCAATACTGAAGCTGTTGATTGGATTGCCGGCAGAACTGATCTGTTGGCTGCTTTTTTTCTGTTTCTTTCAGTCCTGTTTCTCTTACACCGGGAAAGGTCTATCTCATCGCCATTACTAGCAGCTTTTTGCATGTTTGTCGCATGTCTCGCAAAAGAAACGGCAATTTTCTTTTTACCAGCTGCTTTATTGTTCCCATTTTTTGTGCGACAGCATTGTGCGAACGACCTGACCTATAAAGAAATATTTTTGAATAACTGGCAGCACTTTCTGTATTTTCAGATTTCATGCGTGGGATATTTCATATTACGATCTCAAGCATTCAGCCGGGGGGATAATGGCATCCGGCAGGTCTATGCACATGTTGCCGGTGAAAAAAGTGCGGAAACAATACATCAATTGAACTCAGTATTCAAATCTGCCGGGTTTTATCTGAAAAAGCTGTTTGTCCCATTTCCTTTAAATTTCGGAATAATACATGTGTCCGACCTGTACATTATTCTTGGGATTCTGTTGGTAATAGTTTCATTTTGGCTATTTACAAGGCGCACCTTGCCAGCGTTCATCTTTCTCTGTGCAGCTTCGATCGGTTCTTCAGCCCTGATAATACCTTTGATTCATCAAACTTGGACACCTCTTGCTGAGCGCTATATGTACATTCCATCAGCCTTTTTTATCATCGGGTGCATACAAATAATCCCAAAACGGCGAAATGACCCTTATTATCATAAGGTTGTAATTACTGCAGGTTGTATCGTGATTATTATTGCAATTTACGGTACAGTAAGTCGCACTCTCATCTGGCAAGACAACCTTACACTCTATCAAGATACGCTCAATAAATCGCCTGGTTTTGAACCTGCACAGAATGAGATCGCCAATGAACTTTTTGCCCGTGGGAGAATCGATGAAGCATCCGAAATCATATTTTCTTTGAAGCTGCCAGCTAATTTGAATAACCGACAATATGGATTAGTCAGCAAGGCAGTTGCTTCGGTAAACAGAGGTGATTTTGTTGGAGCCAGAAATTATCTTGATGAAGCTCTGAAAGATCCTGGGAAGCATGAGGTTGAAATAATTAAGCGTTTGCTGAAGTTATATGACCTTGAGCTTTTGACCAAAAACTCAGAGAGAGAGAAGATGTATCCTGAGATGCTTCGACTGTTGTCGCGGCTTTATTCCATTACGTCGGACTCATTTTACCAGTACAGGCTAGGGCAGATATACATGCAAATTAAAGATATAAAACGAGCTCAAGAAGCCTTCAGTATAGCTGCAATCAAGGCTCCAGAGAATGCTTATTATCGTGTTCCTTCTCAAAAACTTGCAGCAAAGTTGTTGGCTGAAATTGACAAAGATGAAGTTAATCTCAAAAGGCCATTTATTATTCAATGAACAATATAGCAATTGAGATAATATGCTAAATTGACTCGAAATTCTTTCTGATGGTTGGATGTGGGGAGTTTATGATTTCAATAATGAGCGTTACTTTGAAGGGTATTTTCCGTGATCGTGTTTTCCAGGGGATCATGGTTGCAGCTTGTGCGTTTATTTTGATCCCGATTATCGCATCTCTCTCCATGCGACAGGTTACAGAGTTGTCCCTAACCCTCTCGCTTTCTCTTATCTCATTCATACTGTTGTTACTCGCAGTATTTCTCGGCGGCACCACTCTTTGGAAAGATATGGAACGTAGGTATACCATCAGCATACTCGGACTTCCTGTGTCTCGACACATTTACATTCTAGGGCGTTTTGCCGGGATGGCTGTGTTTATTCTCTTAACAGCGTGCATTCTTGGGGTTGTGGCATTTGCTGTAGTTGTGCATTCGTCTACCATTTATCCTTCTGACCGTCCGATAGCTTGGGACACGATGGCACTTTGTATATTTTTTGATGCTCTTAAATATATAATGCTCGTCGCCATCGCTTTTCTCTTCTCTACGGTTAGCACCTCCTTTTTTCTTCCGGTGTTTGGCACTATAGCCACTTTTTTGACCGGAGGGGTTACCCAGCAGGTATATGAGTATATCAATTCACCTGCATCAAAAACCCTTTCCTCATTTCTTAGGCTGACTGCACGAGGTCTTTACTATATCCTACCTAACTTCAGCGCATTTGACCTGAAGGTGAATGCGATTTACGGACTGCCTGTTTCTGTTTCAGGTCTTATATTGATTCTTGCATATTTTATAGTCTATTCGGGAATAGTACTTTCTCTTGCAACGATCATCTTTCTTCGTCGAGAAATGAGATAGACGATGGGGATATCGCTTTCAATTACTCTTGTAAGTCTGATTTTTTATGGCATTTTGATTGGGCCATTTGTAGCATACCTGCATAACAAGCCTTTTGTTGAAAAGCTTGGATATGTGCCGTCTGTTTCTGCATTCAAGACGGTGGCAGCAGACCAAAAAGAACTTGTTGCAGCTTCACTTGTTCTTAAGGTACTCATGTATTTTGGTGGATTAATTGAAAATGCGGGGGGACATACTGCGATCGTTCCCGATTACCTCTCTATGTCACGACTTTTGCACGGCGCAGTAAAACTCGATCCATACAATATGGATGCATATTATTTTGCTCAAAGTTTTCTCACGTGGGATGTGAAAAAATACAATATTGCCAATGACTTATTGGATTATGGAATGAAATATCGTACTTGGGATTGGCAACTACCATTTTTTGCTGGGTTCAATTATGCATATTTTTTAAAGGATTATGGTAAAGCGGCACAATATTATAAAAAGGCAGGTGAGCTTTCCGGTTCTGACCTTTCTATTATGCTTGCAGGACGTTATATGCAGGAGTCAGGGCAGACTGATCTGGCGATTGCATATCTTACGTCCATTGTCAACGGTGAGAGAAATCCAGCTTTGAAAGAGAGTTATAAAACTCGTTTAAGAGCATTTAAAGAAGTTAAGCGCATCGAAATTGCCAGGGATCGTTATTTTAAGAATACTGGGCGGATGCCGACGGAGATCAAGCAATTATTTACTTTAGGATATCTTTCGCCACTCCCGCGGGACCCTTACGGGGGGAAATTCTATTTTGAAAAGGATGGCAGGGTAGTGACAACAAGCAAGTTCGCATATCCCGTTATGAAAAAGTGATCTCTACAGGTAGGAGAGATTGATGAATGCCATTGAAAGTTTGGATCTTTGTAAGCACTTTGTTGGTAAAAAGAGGTCAAAAATTGAAGCTTTGAAGGGGTTGGACCTTTCAATAGCCCAAGGGGAAGTGTTCGGTTTCCTTGGGCCAAATGGTGCTGGTAAAAGTACCGCAATAAAACTGATTATGGGGCTTTTGCGTCCCACATCGGGGACTGCTTCTGTGATGGGGATCAATGTCAGCAAGGCAGAATCACGGCTGTGTGTCGGATACCTTCCGGAAAATCCCGCATTCTATGACTATTTGAGCGCTGAAGAGTATGTAACATTTGTGGGGCGTCAGTTCGGGATGGAGAAGGATCTTCTCCAGCGGCGCACCAACGAGGTACTGAAGCGTCTGGACTTGTGGGAAGCCCGCAAACGACCGATGCGTGGCTATAGTAAGGGAATGGTGCAGCGGGTCGGCCTAGCGCAGACCCTTGTCCATGCCCCGGATGTTTATATCCTCGACGAGCCGATGAGCGGCCTCGATCCTATCGGCAGGGCACTGGTAAAAGAGATTATTCTTGAGCTTAAAGAACAGGGTAAATCTGTCTTTTTTAGCACCCATATCACCGATGATGTGGAAAAGGTTTGCGACAGGGTGGGAGTTATCGTCAAAGGTTCACTCGTGGCCCTTGATACGGTGGAGAATATTCTCAGGCGCGGAGTTGAGGGGTACCTTGTCCAGATTTCATTAAAAGATGCTGAGGCCTGTTCTGTTGAAGGCTTTAACCTCGTTCGGGAGCACGAGACAACCTTGGAATATTATGTCCCAAAAGAGGATTTCAACCGGTTCATGACGCAGGTGTCGAAAAGTGGCTTTGAGGTTACTCTAGTCGAAACAAGGCGCAAAGATCTTGAAGATTTTTTCCTGTCTCTGGTGCAGGGATCTTGATGCGGTTGATCACTGTGGTAGTACAACTTCTCAGGGTTCCCCAATGGCTCAAGAACCTGATGTTGTTTTTCCCTCCCTTCCTGGGCGGAACCTTAGTTGACTATCAAGTTTTGCTGAAAGGAGCTGTCCCTTTTGCTGCATTCTGTCTTGGTTCCAGTGCTGGGTATATTTTCAACGATATCCGGGATATGGAAAGCGATGCCATGCACCCGCGAAAAAGTCGTCGACCGATCGCCTCGGGGAGGGTTACTGAATCGTCTGCCTGGTGTTTGTTCATTGGGCTTCTTTTCATTGCGGTTTTTCTGTCATTTCAGGTTTCAGCCCGCTTTCCGTTGTATCTCATCCTATATCTCCTGATTACGTTTGCATACACGTACCTGTTCAGGGATGTTGCCGTGATCGACCTGCTCTGCATTTCGAGCGGTTTTGTGGTCAGACTTCTTGCTGGAGGAGATGCCTTTGGCATAGCGGTTACCGATTGGCTGCTTCTCACGGTTTTTCTGCTGGCGGTGTTTCTCAGCACGGGAAAACGGTTGAGCGAAAAACTTTCTCTGGGCGATTCGGCAGGAGAGCACAGAAAATCACTTTCCACCTACCCCGATGGGTTCCTTGACGGTACCATGTACATGACCGGCGGTGCCGTTCTTGTAACCTATACCATGTACGTGATAGTCAGGAGTTTTATGGTATATACCGTTCCTCTCTGCTGTTTCGGACTGCTTCGATACATTTATCGGGTCAAGAGTGGCAAAGGCGGAGATCCGACTGATTCTCTTCTGCATGATGCGCCGCTGCTGGTGATAAGTGTAGCTTGGGCAATCATGGTCGCTTGGGGAATATATGGCGAGTAACGGGTTCAGGGCCACTGTGCTTCAGGGATTGTATCGGGTCTTTCCGTTCGACCTTTCTGGTGACTGTGTTGTGAACCCTGCCAGTGATGGGATCAGGATTTCATGCATCATTAACTTTTTCGGTCGCCTTGACTTGCTGTCCGGCATCCTTCATTCACTTGCCGCCCAGACCATGCAGCGCGACCTGTTTGAGGTCGTTTTGGTCGAAGACAAGGGAGGGACCAACGAGGGGATGAGATGCGCGGAAAGCTTCTCGCCATTCCTTCAGGTGCGATACATCCCTCTCAGCGAAAACTTTGGGAAAATGGGATACTCTCGCAACAAAGGCCTGGCCGGCAGTCGCGGTGAAACAATCCTGTTTCTGGATGACGATACTGTGATCCTGCAAAAGGATTTTCTTGAACGGCTTGAGAAGGAATTCTCGGTAAACCCTGACGTGGATGCGGTAGTTCCATGGGGACAGGCCAGTTACGCTCTGATTGCGGATAGGTATGACTATCACGATCCGTTTTTCATGACTAGCAGGTGTACTGCCTATCGGAGATCGGTACTTGCCGATTTGGGTGGATTTGTGGCAGATTTCGTGGGTCAGGAGGATGTAGAGTTTGTGATACGGTTCCTGCTAGCCGCAAAGCGTTCAAAAAACGTCGCCGAGCTTGGTTATTATCATCCTCCCCTGCAGGTGCCGAACTTTCGCAAGCCCAAGGCTGTGGGACACTCGTTTTATCTGTTGAAGTCGAAATATCCGCTGGTTATCTGGCTGATAGCGGTTCTGAACTGCGCACGACATGCCCCATTGTATCTTATTCCGGTCAGACGTTTCCGCGAAATGGGACGGTTTAGCATCGGTTTCATTGCTGGTGTGCTGCTATCTCCGTTTAGTAAGAAGAGTTTTCTGTACGGTTGAACGCCTGCGATTGGAAAATGTAATTGGAAAATGTATTTACTGAGGTGAAACTTGTTCAAACGTCTTTATTCATATAAAGACCTGCTTCTGGTGTTTATCTGGCGTGAGTTTCTCATCCGCTACAAGCAGACAAGCATCGGTGTGCTCTGGGCGATCCTGCAGCCGGTGAGCCTCATGCTCCTGTTCACCTTTATCTTCGGTGTCGTGCTGAATATCGTGCAAAAGGACTATCCGTTTACGCTCTTTTATTTTGCCGGTGTCCTTCCTTGGACATTTTTTTCCGGTGCCACGAATTTTGCCGTTACCAGCCTGTCAGGTAATTTCAACCTTGTCACGAAGATCTACTTTCCGAGAGAGATCATTCCCCTTTCCGGCGTAGCCATAAACTTTATCGACTACCTTATCGGCTTGGCGGTTTACTGTCTGATGCTGCTGTTTTATCGAATTCCGCTGACCTGGAACTTCTTCTGGATGATTCCACTCCTGGGGATGCTGATCATGTACACGACCTCTGTCTCGCTACTGCTGGCGGCGTTGAATGTCTATTACCGGGATGTGAAACTGGCCTCTACCTTTCTGTTGCAGTTCCTGTTCTTCGCTACGCCGGTAATCTACTCTGTCGATGCGGTGGATAATCGTTGGAAGACGCTGCTTTTTCTGAATCCGCTCACCTTTATTGTTGAGAACATGCGTCGGGTAACCATTGAGGGGCGGGGGATAATTCTCTGGCAGATGGGGGCCGAATTCTTAGGGATTGTATTGTTATACTTCATCATTTACTTGATATTCACTAGGATTGAACGAGCCTTTGCCGATGTTATCTGAAACGGTTGTCAGTTTTTCCCATGTTTGGAAAAAATATTCCAAACAACAGGTTTTGAACAACTCACTTCGGGAAGAGCTGGTATCTGTGGTTACCGGCAGAAAATGTCGCGAGGAACTAGCTTCGGGGGAGTTTTGGGCGCTCAGTGATGTGTGTTTCAAGGTGGGTAAGGGGCAATGTATCGGACTTGCAGGACATAACGGCTCCGGTAAGAGCACGATCCTCAAGTTAATATCCAACGTAACCTATCCCACCAGAGGCGAGGTAGCGGTGCAGGGAAGAGTGGCCCCGCTCATTGAGCTTGGGGCAGGGATGCACCCTGACCTCACTGGGATTGAAAACATTTACATGAATGGTACGATTCTCGGGTTGTCGATCAAAGAGTTGAAAAGACGGCTTGGGGAAATAGTAAAGTTCTCCGGGCTCGATGATTTCATTCATGTTCCGGTGAAAAAATATTCTTCTGGCATGTATCTGCGACTTGCGTTTTCCATAGCGGTTCATAGTCCTGCAGACATTTTTTTGTTTGATGAAGTATTAGCAGTGGGTGATGAGAGTTTTCAGGCTAAATGCTTAGATAAAATAAAGCAAATTCGAGCCAACAATGGAACCATTCTCGTTGTCAGTCATGACAAGACTTCGCTTATGTCAATTTGCGACTCTATAATTAATATGGAACATGGTTCTATTTCAGTGGAGACGATTAGATGAAGGTACTTGTTACCGGCGGCACTGGCTTTTTGGGAAGGAACTTAGTTGAATACCTTCAATGTAGGCATGAGTTGTTAGTTCCGGACAGTAATATGCTGAATTTACTTGATGAAACTTCAGTGGATGCGTTTTTTAATCAGTATTCAATTGACATAGTAATCCATGCTGCAGGTAAACCTGGGCATAGAAATTCTAGGGATCCCAGTGGGGTTTTCTATGCCGACACACGTATGTATCTCAACCTCATGCGTAATAGAGAGTCATTTGATAAGTTGATTATAACTGGTTCCGGGGCAGTCTATGATATTCGAAAATCTCATTCAAAGGTCAAAGAGGAAGAGTGGGCAAATGGTATGCCTGCGGATGAGCATGGCTTTTTTCGTTATGTTACTGCTCATCATATGCAGACGTCTTCAAGAATCGTTGATCTTCGTCTGTTTGGAGTGTTCGGTAAGTATGAAGACTATGCAATACGGTTTATTTCAAATGCAATTTGTAAGTCGCTGTTTGATCTTCCAATAACTATCAAGCAGAATAGGATATTTGATTATCTTTACATCAATGATTTATTGCCGGTCGTTGATCATTTTATTTCTTACGATGCAATACATAGTGAATACAATGTTACACCGGATCTGGCCATTTCATTAAGAGAACTCGCTGATATAGTGCTTTCAGTTTCCGGGAAGGATCTACCGATAGTGACAGCTCAAGAGGGTATGGGATTGGAATACAGCGGGGACAACAGTCGCTTAAAGCAAGAAATTCCTAACATGCAATTTACTAATATTGATAATGCAATTGCTCAACTATATGAATGGTATAGAATGAATATGAGAAAAATAGACTTTGGCTCACTGCTGACAGATAAATAATTACATCAATGGAGAACAATATGAATAGAAATATATTCGAAGATCTCTTTGTTTTAGAAGTGGCTAATAACCATTGGGGTAAGATTGATCGTGGTATTAAAATTATTACAGAATATGCGAGGTTGATCCGCTTTAATAATGTGCGTGGTGCAATCAAGCTTCAATTCCGAGATGTTGATAGTTTCATACATAAGGATTTTAGAGATCGTGACGACATTAGATACATTAAAAAAACACTGGATACACAGATGGACAGGGATGACTATGCTTCTTTAATTCATACAATTCGTCAAAATAGCTGTATTCCAATGGCTACCCCTTTTGATGAAAAATCGGTCGAGTTATGTGTGGATCTTGGGATTCAGATCATAAAGATTGCAAGTTCAGATATCAATGATTGGGTTTTGATTGAAGCCATTGCTGCGACACGCAAACCGGTTATAGTATCTACTGGTGGTACTTCTCTAAAAGATATCGATGATCTGGTTTCATTCTTCGGAAAACGTTATGTCCCATTGGCCGTTAATCATTGTGTTTCGCTTTATCCTAGCGAAGATCATGAATTGGAGATGAATCAAATTGATTTTCTTAAAGATCGATATCCTGATTGCACAATAGGCTTTTCTACTCACGAATATCACAATTGGAATGACTCTATCCTAATAGCTTACGCAAAAGGAGCACGTACATTTGAGCGCCACGTTGACATTGATGAGGGTAGTACACCGATAAGTCCTTACTGTTCTCTTCCACATCAAATCGACCAGTGGTTTAAAGCATTTAAAATGGCGAAAGAAATGTGTGGCGGACCTGGCATTCAGAAACGGATAGTCCCAGAGAGAGAAAAATCCTACTTGGATGCATTGGTGCGTGGTGTATATGCGAAGCGAGATCTTCCCGTTGGTCATATCTTGCATGACGATGACGTATATCTTGCAGTTCCACTACAAAAAGGCCAAATTTCTTGTAGAGAACTGATGAGGGGAGAGGTGATGTTAAAAGAATGCTCCAAAGATGCACCGATCATGATAGATATGATTGACAGCCCCTATGCCAACCACGACGGGCTTAAAAAACTCATTTATGGGCGGGGGATCTAAGTAATGATTAGGGTTGCTGACTATATCATGGATCGCTTAGTCTATTTTGGAGTCAAAGATATATTTATGATAACCGGTGGCGGGGCTATGCATCTAAATGATGCAGCTGGACACCACTTACGGTATATTTGTAACCATCATGAACAAGCATCTTCAATAGCAGCTGAGGGATATGCCAGAGTTTCTGGAAAACCTGCTGTGGTATTGGTTACAACGGGGCCTGGCGGGTTAAATACTCTGACAGGAGTTATGGGGCAATGGACTGATTCGATACCGGTGCTTTATCTTTCAGGGCAAGTCAAATTTGAAACATCGATACAATCTTGCGGAGATATTGGGTTAAGACAACTTGGCGATCAAGAAGTTAATATTATAGATGTTGTGAGGCCGTTGACCAAGTTTGCCGCCTCGGTAACAGATCCTCTAGAAATTCGTCGAACTTTGGAACATGCTTGGATGACGGCTTCCTCTGGGCGGCCAGGTCCTGTCTGGTTGGACATACCGATGAACGTTCAGAGTGCGCAGGTTGATGAAACCACCCTTTCTGGTCTCCAATTTGATTTATCACCTGCATTTGATGTGGATCTTGCTTTATCGCAGATCAAAGAATTTTTCACATTGCTTAACAATGCGAAACGCCCCCTAATCGTCGCAGGCCACGGCCTGCGAATCTCAGGTGCGAGAGAGGTTTTCTTTAAATTTGCTGAGTCTCTGCAGATCCCTATTGTTTCAAGCTTCAATGGTTTCGATCTAATCCCTTCACTACATCCTCTTTTTGTCGGGAGGATTGGTACAATAGGAGATCGTGCAGGTAACTTCGCTCTCCAGAATTCCGATCTTATTCTCTTTCTGGGTACACGCAACAATATCCGACAAATCAGTTATGGTTGGAAATGCTTTGGTCGAGCAGCCAAGAAGATTGTGGTCGATATTGATGCTGCCGAGTTGAGAAAACCGACGGTATCCATTGATCTCAAGGTCCATGCGGATGTGAAGTTCTTTTTGGAAAACTTGTGCAAACAGAGGCTTGAGTCACGACAGGAGTGGGGGGACTGGCATGCATGGTGTCACGAGCGACGTAAACGCTATCCTGTGGTCCTTCCTGAGGAGAGTTACCCCTCAAAACCGGTTCATCCGTACCTCTTTGCTCGGACACTATCTGAAGAGCTTCCTGACGACAGCGTAGTTGTAACTTCCAATGCTACGGCGAATATCGTATACTTTCAGGGGGCTATGGTCAAAGAACGTCAACGAGTTATCTGGAATTCAGGATGCGCATCCATGGGATACGATCTCCCTGCAGCCATTGGCGCTTGTGTGGCAAACAACGGTAAACGAGTGATCTGCCTTGCCGGTGATGGTAGTATCATGATGAATCTTCAAGAACTTGCTACTATTGTTTACCAACGTCTGCCAATTGTTATTTTTGTGTTCAATAACAAAGGGTATTTGTCTATTCGTCAAACGCAGTCAAATTTTTTTGGTGAACTGTATGGCTGTGACATTGAGACCGGAGTTGGTTTCCCCAATATTTTGGCCGTAGCCTCTGCTTTTGGCCTTGCGACGGTTCGTATCGAACAAAATGAAGGAATGCGTGAGGCTATCAAGAGTGTCCTTGAAACTCCTGGTCCAATCCTTTGCGAACTTGATTTAGGCCTGATTCATACCATTGAGCCGAAACTTGCCTCCGTACGGAAGCCTGACGGAAGGATGATTTCTAAGCCTTTGGAGGACATGTCTCCTCTCTTGGGTCGAGATGAATTTAAAAAGAATATGATTATTGAGCCATATATTGAAGATTAGACATATCGGAGAGATTAATGATCAGTTTTGATTTTACCGGAAAGGTTGTCGTAGTTACTGGGGGGCGAAGAGGAATCGGGCGGGCTCTAATTCAGGCTTTTGCAAAGTATGGAGCATCTGTTGCTGTAATTGCAAAAAGTGAAGATGATGATGGTTTACTGGAGTCGCTAGTTCACTATGAAATCAAATCCAGATATTATGCGATGGATATCCTCGACAGAACGACAAGAGGAAACCTTGTCGAGCGGATCATATCCGATTTTGCGAAGATTGATATCCTGATAAACAATGCAGGTTTCCAGTCCTGTGCTTCCGTCTTCGATTATGGTCTTGAACGATGGGATATGGACATCGAATTGATGTTGACCGCCGTGTTTGATATTTCTGTGCAAACTGCCCGTTTCATGCGAGATAATATGGGAGGAAAAATTGTAAATATTGCTTCGACCAGTAGCTTTCAGGGGGCAAGGAATATCGTTGGATATTCCACTGCCAAGCATGGGCTCGTGGGGCTTACTAAATGTCTTTCAAATGAACTGGCCGCTTACGGGATCAATGTGAATGCAGTCGCTCCTGGAATCGTAGAGACTGATATGGCATCCGGTGTATTCAATGACCCGGTAAAGTATGGAGAATTATCCGGACGGATCCCGGCTGGACGTTTTGCGACAACCGATGATATCGTGCCACCTGTACTCTTTCTAGCCTCGGAGGAGAGCCGTTTTATTCATGGTCATACACTGTTGGTGGATGGTGGCTGGATGGGGCGGTAGGGAGAAACCCATGAGCGGAAAGAGGATCGAGGCCAAAGAGTTGAGGTGTCAGAAAAGACAGGTCTTACACGATGTCATACCTCTCTCGACTCCATATGTGGTTTATGTTGACCCGACAAATGCCTGTAACTTTAAGTGCAAATTCTGTCCTACTAGTGATGATGACCTTCTTAGAAGAGTGGGGCGACACAAAAGGATTATGTCTCTCGAACTTTTCAGGAAAGTCATACAGGACTTGGAAGAATTTGATTTGAAGCTAAAGTTACTGAGCCTTTACAAGGATGGTGAACCTCTTATCAACCCATTTTTCCATGAAATGGTTTCAATTGCCCGGCAATCGGGCATCGCTGAAAGAATATGGACAAAAACCAATGGATCCCTTCTTTCCCCTAGCCTGAATCGCAAACTTGTAAATGCCGGGCTTGATCATATCTGCATCTCCATTGAAGCTGTGAATAAGCAGGGGTATCTAGATATTGCCGGAGTTGATATCGACTACGGCGCATTGCTTGATAACATCGGAGACTTCTATCTGAACCGAGGCAACTGTGAAGTATACATTAAAATAGCTGATGTAAACCTCACTGATGAACAAGTAGCCCAATTCTATTCTGATTTTCAACCGATCAGTACCCATATCGGGGTTGAGAAACTTATGGGATGGTCAAATTCAGGTGTTAAGGATTTCACTTTGGGTACAAACCCTGATACTTATGATGGTCTTCATTTTACAGATAAGGAAGTTTGTGCCTATCCTTTCTATGTAATGGCGGTTAATAGTGATGGTACAGTATCAGTTTGTGGCAATGACTGGTCACAACAGACTATTGTTGGAGATGTAAATTCAGAATCACTTATTAACATATGGAATGGCGATATGCTGTATCATTTCAGGATGATGATGCTTAATAAGAAAAGAAAAAAAAATAAGGCTTGTGGAGATTGCTATTATCTTAGGATAGTACCGGATAATATAGATGACAAGTGCGAATTGATTATGAGTAACCTGACAGCTGCAAAGAGCTCCCTTAAATGATTGATAATTCTCAAGACTCAATTCGTTGGCCGAACGAACGGCTCACTCCTGTCATCATTACTTATAATCGGGCAGAGCAGTTGGAAAGAACTCTCAATGCCTTTTTGAACGCAGGACTTGATTCGATGCAGTTGACGGTTCTTGATAATGCATCACCAGATACAACTTCAGAAGTTGTTGCAGCGTTTCAGGAAAAGTGGTCAGAACTCCGCTATGTCAGAAATAGGTTCAATATCGGCGGTTGCGCGAACTATCTGAGAGCGATAGAATTAACGGAGTCAGAATACTGCTGGGTTATTGGAGATGATGATGAATGGATGTTTGATGGGCTTCAAGAGCTCATTGGCCAGCTAAGTGATCGCTCAGCAGATGTCATCAGGCTCGGTTGGCAAGTAGAGCTTTCGGAACGCGCAAAGATGTATACCCTTGCAGAACTTGTCGGTTCATCACCCAATTTTCTTGGCAGTGTCAGTATGATTTCTTCAGTCATCGTTCGAAGGTCATTTATTTCTCAATACTTATCAGAATGTTATTTTAGTCTGAGTGACTTCTATCCACAGATGGTTCCCTTTTACCGCCAGGTTTCATCATCCAGTATTAAGGTCTATTCACTGAGTGTAGATTTCATGACGCATACACCTAGTGACAAACCGGGATATTTTTTTGGAGATCTTGAATGGCTCACTTATTACTGTAGGAATACCCGTTATTTATCGGAACGTTCAATGCAGAAAAAAGTAGTGTCAGGGGTAATGGCATATCTAAAAAATCAGTTTAGATTTAGATACTCTTTCGCTGCAAATCTGAGAATCATCTTGCAACTTGCCCTGAAACCCAAGGCGCTGGGGTTGGACCAGACTCCTTATTTCTATTCCCTTCTCGGTTATGGTTACGGGATAAGATGTTCAGTATTTATTGCGATGATGATTTATTTTTTACTTCCAGTCCCTTTTCTGCGGAAAGTAACCAGTTTCATCAGAGAATCGAATGGGCTGGGTGGGGACCTTGATAAAGAGCTTGAATACATATTAAATGGGAGAAAGCAACGACCATGATGTCTGTTATTTGGAGTCTCAATGCTTGATGGCTTACTTGAAATACTCCTGATTACTTACAACCGTGCTGAATTTCTCAAAAGGACTCTCAACGATTTGTTAGGCAGCCCCTTTAGGGAATGCAAGATAACTTTGTTGGATAATTGTTCGACAGATGAAACTCCTTTGATATGTTATGAAATGAAACCGTTCTTTCCAAAGATGAGAATAATTCGGCATAAGAAGAATATTGGAGGTAATGCTAACTACCTACGGGCTGTTGAAATATCCGAATCAAAATATACTTGGGTCATCTGTGATGACGATACTTTCGACTTTTCGGCCTCACATGATGTAATTAAGGCAGTCATTGCCAGTGTGGATGATATTATAATTGTGAGACCTGTGTGTGATGGAGGTGTTGTCAAAATAGGTCGAACAACGTCGAGAGAGTTGATTGGCGCTGATTTCATGTATTATTTTACCCTGAGTTTTTTCCCAGCCATCATTTTTCGTACCGAATTATTTGATAGCGATTGCCTTATGCATGGTTATAGATTCATTCCAGATAGTTATCCACAATTTGGATTCATAAATAAATCAGTTCTTGAAAATTTTACAGTATACATACCTGATCCGCCTCTTGTCATACGGAATGATGTGAATGTATCAACTTTTTCTCCGTTATCGTGGTACAAAGCATGGATTAGTTGTTCCAGTTCCATAGAGGACCCAAAAATTCGTAAGGAAACAATTTCTCAGGCAACTAGGTTTAGAGGTTTTTTCAAATCCATTGCGTTCTGGATCGCCCTTGAAAAAAAAATAAACTCAAAGGATTTTTTCCGAAAGATTGGCACTATTTTCCTATTAATGGACCCTCTCGACAAGTTGTTTTTTCTGGTATTTATTCCATTGATCATAGTCCCCCTACCGTTTTCATTTCTTCTTTCGGCACGCAGATTTGTCTATTGGGTTCTGGGGGTCCCCAAGGACCAAATCCCTCCAGTTGAGTTTGATCAGCAGCTTTGATTATATGCGAGTTATGAAGATTCTCATCATTGGCGCTGGCCCAACCGGCCTCGGTGCCGCATACCATCTGAACAGGCTTGGTCATACCAACTGGCGGATTTTCGAGCGCAACGGCCATGTCGGAGGGCTTTCAGCGTCCTTTGTCGACGATGCGGGGTTTACCTGGGATGTGGGTGGCCATGTGCTCTTTTCCCATTATGACTATTTCGACCGCGCTGTTGCCGAAGCCCTCGGTGATTCGTATTATGAACATCAGCGGGAAAGCTGGGTGCGTATCCTGCAGAGCTGGGTGCCCTATCCGTTCCAGAACAATGTTCGTTACCTTCCGAGCGACGCATTGCGTGAGTGCATCGAAGGGCTCCGCTATCTGGAGGGGAAGCCGGAGGATGCGTCCAATTTTTACGAATGGATGAATGCGGTTTTCGGTCGCGGTATTGTGAAATATTTCATGGAGCCGTACAACCGTAAGGTATGGGGTGTGCCGCTCAATACCATGGGTAAGGAGTGGATTGCTGAGCGGATTAGCTTGGTTGACCTGACCCGCATCGAGCGGAATATCGCCGAGCAGCGGGATGATTTGAGCTGGGGACCCAATAACACTTTCAAATTCCCGAAGGAAGGCGGCACCGGAGCAATATATGAGGGTATTGCCCGGCTGTTCAGGGACAGGATTCACCTTGACCACGAAATGTTGTCGGTTGATCCAGAGACCCGATTGGTACGG
>Ga0208371_1000125_pt1 | contig 28503 bp, 23 predicted proteins | sample SubbioCR12Aug_1A_FD_184827 | JGI IMG/M metagenome (GOLD analysis project Ga0208371, IMG submission 184827) | Serpentinite rock and fluid subsurface biosphere microbial communities from McLaughlin Reserve, California, USA - CR12Aug_1A (SPAdes) | ecosystem: Environmental > Terrestrial > Deep... | reverse complement strand
AGGACATCCGGCAGGGCAACGTCGTCATCCCTGCAGGCTCCCTGTTGCGTCCCCAGGAAATCGGCATGCTTGCGGCAATGGGAAGGGTCTCGGTCGAGGTGCATCGGGTCCCGCAGGTTGCCATCCTCTCCACCGGCGACGAACTCCTTGAGCCCGGCTCATCCCCGGTACCGGGCAAGATCATCAACAGCAACAGCTACAGCATTGCAGCCCAGGTGTTCGATGCCGGCGGAGTACCGGTCCTTCTGGGCATTGCCCCCGACACCCTGAAAGCCACCTGCGACAAGATCGCGGCCGGGCTTGCTGCGGACGTCCTTGTGATAAGCGGCGGGGCATCGGTCGGCGACAGGGACTTCGTCAAACCTGCAATCGAGCAGTTGGGGGGGAGCATCGTCTTCTGGAAGGTCGACGTGAAACCGGGCAAACCCTTGGCCTTTGGTCTGCTGCAGGGAAAACCGATCTTCATCCTGCCCGGAAATCCGGTAGCGGCAATGGTCTCGTTCGAGCTGTTCGTGCGCCCCGCGCTCCTGAAAGCCATGGGTCACCAGCGGGTACTGCGCCCCCGGATAACGGCCCGCCTGCAGGAGCCGGTGTCCAACAAGGGCACGCGCCCGCATTTCGTCCGGGGTATCGTGTCGAAGCACGACAGCGGCTATTCCGTAACGACCACCGGAAACCAGAGCTCCGGACGGCTATCGTCGCTGGTCGAGGGAAACGGCTTGATCCGCCTGAGCCCCAGGACATCCTGCGAGGCAGGGGAATCTGTCGCCGTCATCTTGCTGGATCGCAGCTTTGAGAGGGAACCGTTACAACAAGAACCGATCTTCACGAAGGCGGCCTGAGCCTGCAGTCGCGCAACCAGCTTCAATCTCGCGTCGATCTCATAGGTTTTTCGGTGCCGACAATGCCGTTCAGCAGACTCCACTAAGAATGCGGGGACCGCCTCATGCGATCCCGTGCATCACGCATTCCCTCAAAAACCGCCTCTCCCATGTCGCGAGGGAAGGACTCCGGTAACTGGCTTGAAACGTTCGCAATAACCTCGTCCATTCTTTCCAGAAGCACATCGATGACAGCGGCCATCTCTTCCACCGGGAAGCGACAGCGGGCAGCCATGGACAGCCAATGCCTCTGCAGGATCTTCTGCCATTGGTAATGACTGCTCTTCCCCTTGACCGCCATTGCCATCTTCAGGTTTTGCCGCTCCAATTGGTGTTTTGCCAACAACGGATAGGCGGATATGACGTCATAGGCTGGTGTCAGACGGTAATTGCCACCCGGCAGCAGAAAGATGCTGAAGTTCTTGGCGTGGCCGTCGATGGCACCCATCAGCCAGAACAGCACCTGCAACGTCATGAACGATCTCCGGTCGGCTAGTCCTTCGGAGGAGCCAAGCAGTAGAGTCATGATTCGTTCCATCCCCGGCCCGCCGTCACTTTCGTACTTTAATGCTGGCGGGACATTCAACGCCTGGCACATATCTTCCTGGGGAAGCCGGATTAGCCATGACCCGTCCTCTGCCCAGCGCCGGTCGAACCGCTCGACCACGAGCACCTTCACCCCTTCGAAATTCATTATTTCGGCATTCGCTACAGGCAACCCGTAAGCTTTCAGGATGAGATGGCAGAGCCATTCGTTCTCGACACTATCGGACAGGTCCATGCCGCTGTGGGCGATCATGCCAATGGGAAGTTTGAAGATATGACTGGTCGGGGTAGTCCCTACCGGGAGGCACCACCTGTCTTCATGGAGCAGGAAGGCAGCCTTTTCCTGTGCCCCGGCAATGGAGATGCGGAAATCCCGGTCTCTTCCCATCCCGAGCGGCATTGTCTGGTAGTTGCGCAGGGTGTCGGCAATCTCCATATCGCTCAAAGGGACGGCTTCAACCCGTTGCACATCCACTGCTGCAATATCTTCGGGAAAGAGTTGCAGGGCACCGACGCAATCCCGCCCAACATGCCAGAGCAGGTCAAAGCAGCGATTCGAGCCGGCGGCAAATCGTGCCTGAATCCGGTTTCTGATGGGCTGACTATCAGGGAGAAGGTTATCGAAGTAACTTTCGACAACATCGCCGGCATACGCTTCTGGAGTAAGCGGCATGGAGAGGGATAACGGTCGGCGCAGCTCCGAACCCAGCCATTCCTGACCATAGGAGAAGTGCAGCCGGCCGCTGCTGCTTCGGGTCAGGCAGCCCACTTTTCGGCCGTTCATGTACACATGCAGGTCAGCCGACAAGCGGGGGCGCGGCATTACCAGGCATCTCCTGTGGCGTCATTTGCCGGGTGTTGCCGCGGTTGAAGAATCAGCTCAAGGTCGAGGGCAGCCAGGAGACGAAAGAGAGTTCCCAGTTCCGTACCCGGATTCCCCTTTTCCACCCGTGAGATGGTCGGCTGGTCGATGCCGACAGACTTGCCGACCTCAGTCTGGCTCAGCTTCCGTTTTTTCCGCTCGGCGCGTAAGGCCACGCCAAGGGCATCTGGAGACAGAATTTTCTGCGACATACCGGTGCTCCTGCTTAACCAGATTTTATTGCCCAAAGGCTATATTTGCAATTTATAGCTGAAAGACAATAAAATGCAAATATAATTTATAAGACATAAAAAAACCCGACGAGAAGTCAGGGTCAGGAGTTTATCCGCCGCTAGTAGAGGGTGAACAGCTCGTTCAGTTCCACAAGATCGCCGCTGACGGCGATGAACGGCGTGGTGATGACGCTCCGATGGACGAGGTTCTTAATACATTTAAAGGCAAAATAGAACTTCATGGTGGCCAGTTGAACATCGTCGCCAAGAGCCAGAATAAAGGCTTTCAGAGACTCATAGCAATCTTTCAGTTGTTTGGTGGGGCGAGCAGAGCGCACCAAGTCCTGATAGGCCAAAGGCAGGTAACGGAAGAGGTGTTAGACTGCCTTTCAATGCGAATCAAAATGACGTACCTATTATCTCACGAACCTTTTGAAATCTGTCAACCGACGCCCTTCATTGATTTCATCATGAGGAATCAGCAGGTATACCCACGGTTTTCCGCCATTGGCTTGTGTGTAGCGAACCATCATCTGCCAAGAGTTTACGAATTATTTCCAGCCGGTCGCGCATGAGCGACAGCCAGATGGAGTGCTCCAGCCCGTCGTCGTAGTGGGTAAATCCACCATCCTGACGTCACGATGTTCCAACAATAAGTCTGCCTGTGCTTGATTTACTCCCAGCCGGTACAGTAACAAACTGTCTCGATTCACTTTGTCGATTTTTTGTACGCCCTGCGACAAGAGCCATTCCTCGAACGACTGAATAATTTTCAGTCGTTTAGGACTATGCTCGGCTTCAAGAGGCCATAATTCGACATCCAGAATGAAGTTGTCTAATTTAGGTAGGCCAAACTCCTTTACGGCCCAACTTTCCCGGTCTTCACGGCTCCAGTTACCGACGCCATCCAAGGCAAGCAATATCTGACGGTACGTTAATTCATCACCCTCCGGCACCCCCAACTTCAATAAATGATCAGCGAATTCCGCGAGTCCCTGCTCAGAAGTGAAAACTATACAGACAGCCTGGTCTTCCTGACTCAGAAATTGAACGCCATGCTTGGAGAGATTGCTGAAATCAAGACTTCCCGTGTAGTTCAGCTTTAATACGAAACTTCCATCCTCTGCGCCAGGTTGCTTTCGAGCCACCTCGGCAGCTCGGGTTAACGCTTTATTGAGATGTTGCCCATGTGCTTGCGGATTTTCTCTCTGAACATTCCCACCGAAACCGGTTTTCTTGGTCCGTCGATTATTGATGAGTGGTTCTTTTTCTATCCGGAGATGCTCGTAAATACCCGGCATTAGCCCTCCTTACATTGCATGGTTTGCAGGTCGCACTTCCCTTTCCTTTGCTAGAACCAGATCCTTGATGGAAAGGAACTCCTGCCCCTTCAAAATCATCCGTTTAACGGCACGCCTGACCACCCTTTCAATGTCGGCAGGACTCAACCCTTTGAACAGGTCCACAACTTCAGGAGTGTCCGTATCAAATTGACGGCGGACACCACGTAACTTTAATTGCAACACTTGTGAAAGTAACTCTGCATCGGGAAGGGGAAATTCAAGGGTGTCATCAAAACGCCGCCATACGGCGCTGTCCAGAATCTGTTCGTGGTTGGTTGCGGCGATCAGAAGGCTTTTGCCTTGGTACGCATCCATCATCTGCAGGACAGCATTGACCACACGGCGTAGTTCTCCATGTTCGCTGTTGTCAGCCCGCTCTTTACCCAGTGCGTCAAACTCGTCAAACAAGGCCACAAGCGGATACTGGTCAATAAAATCGAAGACCTTCCTAAGATTTGCCGATGTTTCGCCTAAGAACGATGAGACCATGGCGTCAAGCCGGACGATGGCAAGCGGCAGGTCCAATTCGCTGGCGATAACTTCCGCCGCCAATGTTTTGCCACACCCCGGTGGCCCGAAAAACAAAACCTTGGAAGATGCTCGCAAACCATAGGTGCGTAACACGTCCAGCCGACGGTGCTCTTCAAGCAACTCCTCTATTGCTGCCTGAGGTAGTCTGGGAAGGACAAGTTCCTCTAAAGAACGTTGCGGTTGTCGAATGTCGAGAAGGGGAAGTCCACGTTCCTTGTCCGTTGGAACTGATGGCAGCAGACGCGACAAACTATTAGACGCAAGTGGTTTGGCCGTGCCGTAAAGGATTTGCTCAAGGTCGTTGGCAAGCAGGTGATGTTGTTTGAGGCGTTCGTCCCGAATTACTTCTTCGGAAGCATGACGAAAAGCGCCCGAGTCACCAGTTGCTCCGGCCCTTATCAATTGTCTCAGCACTTTTGCGCTTGGCATTGCTTCCTCCTTGAATCTTCACAGGAAATACGTTTGTTATAACATATCATGTAAGTGTGACAGAATATGGCATTTCTTCATTGCCGCGCTGGCAATCAGATTACAGGCAAACGGCGTAGTTCAGGGACTAGTTCAGCTAGTTCAGGGGACACCTTACTTATCTCGGTAGTTCGAGGGACATCTTTACTTATCTCCGCGCATCCCTTCCAGCTCATACCTCACCGCTCGCCCCTGCCCTTCTCTCCGTAGTATTCCCAACTCCGTTAACTGATCCAATTCACGGAAGGCCGTCGCCCGGCTGCAATGGGTCATGGACGCATACTTCTGTGTCGTCATCCCCCCCTCGAACCCTTCGGGACCTTCGTCAAGAAGACGATTGATGACTTTCTTCTGACGATCCGTCAGCTTCTCCTGGGCATGATGACGCCAGAATTCCGACTTCGAGAAAACCCCGTTCAGAATGTCATCGGAACGTTCAGTGGCACGGGCAAAACTGCCGAGAAACCAGGCCAGCCATTCGGTGATGTCGCAGGTCCCCTTCTGCGACCTCTCCAGGATGTCGTAGTAACTTTCCCGCTCTGCCATAATTTGGGCGGAGAGGCTGTAGTAGCGCACCCTCTGCATATCATCCTGGGCAAGCGCCAGGTCGGTGAGGGCACGGGCGATCCGCCCGTTGCCGTCCTCGAAGGGGTGAATGGTGATAAACCAGAAATGGGCAACAGCGGCCCGGATTATCCCTTCGACCTTGCCCATACTCTCATCCCACCATGACAGGAAACGTACCATCTCTTTCTCAACCCGTGCTGACAACGGTGCTTCGAAATGGACCTTTTCCCTGCCAACGGAACCGGAAACGACCCGCATCGGTTCTGTACTCTCCCGCCAGCCGCCTACCTTTATCTTATGCATCCCGGAATAACCGGATGGAAACAGAGCGGCCTGCCACCCCCACAAGCGTTCCGTTGTCAGCGGCTTGTCGAAATTCTGGGTCGCGTCGAGGAGCACGGAAACGAGGTCGTCAATGCGGCGGTCCACCGGCATTCCTGCGGAAGGGAGCCCCAGTCTCCGCGCCACCGAGGAGCGGACAGAACGGACATCGAGTTGTTCCCCCTCGATAGCAGAAGTCTTTATCGTCTCCTCAACAAGAATTTCTGCCTGGGCCTGATTGTCCAGGTTGAAACCAAGCCCGGCGATCTTGCTGAGGAGCTTGCCTTGCACAAGACGGCACTCCCCCAATGGGGCCAGGAGCCTTTCCGTGTCCCATGTCAGCCGTGGCCAGTTTTTTTGCTGCCAGATATACTGGGTCATAGTTTCGCTTCAGAAATCGCTTCACAAATTTAGACGCTTTTGCACGTATAGCATACCACACGATTACTTCAAACAAAAAAGGCCTCACGGCATGAACCGTGAGGCCTTGATTTTTTTGGTTGCGGGGAGAGGATTTGAACCTCTATCAAAGCGAGAAGCTTTAAAGCGGTATGCTGTCGAAACTAGGCGGCTCTGGCACTCGTCTGCAGGATGGTGCTGTAGGTCTCGACCGAGGTGGGGGCTTTTGCCAGGGTAAACCTCCTCGCGTTATTCCCCATGCGGGCAAGGAGGAGGCTGTTGCTCGCCAGTATCCGGATCGCGGAGACCAGATCGTTACAATCTCCCGCATGGAACACGACCCCGGTCTCCCCATCCGCCATCAGTTCCCTGGGGCCGCCGGCATCGGAGACGATCACCGGCAGGCCGGAGGCCTGGGCCTCCAGGACGACATTGCCGAAGGTGTCGGTGGCGCTGGGGAAGACGAAGAGATCTGCGGAAGCATAGGCCTGCTGCAGCTCCTCTCCCTGGAGGAACCCGGTAAACAGCACGGGATACCCCGCAACCGCTTCTTCCATCTCCGTGCGGTAAGGCCCGTCGCCGATGATGGCGAGCGACACGTTGAATCCTTCGTTTACAAGTTTGACGAACGCCTCCACCAGCAGATCAAGGGACTTTTCTTTCGATACGCGCCCCACGTAAAGAAGGGTGACCCCCTCCCCTTCGAGCCCGCGAACCTGCCAGTACCTGTTGATCCGCCGTTCAGGGGTGAACTGTTCCGTATCAACCCAGCGCGGGAGCGGTTTCATCTTCTCCAGGGGGAGACCGCGGGAAAGCAGCTGCTCCCGTGTCCCGGCGGAGGGGACCATGACCTCCTCCATCTGGTTGTAGAACCAGATCATGTAGCTCCAGGCGACCTGCTCCAGGAATTCGTCGTTGGTGAGGCTGCGCACGTACTGGGGGATGTCGGTGTGATAGGTCCCTGCCACCGGGATGGCCATCAGGCGGCCGATCAGCAGGCCGAGGAGACCGACGGTGCCGGGCGTGCTGACATGGATCCGGGTGATCCGCTCCCGCTCGATGTAGTTCATGACATCGAGGATGGGGGGAAAGCTGAGCTTCAATTCCGGATATTCGGGGAGGACGAAATCCCCCACGGCCTTGAACTGCTTCACCCCGTCGCCACCACCCTCCTCTGAATCGCCCGAGGTGATCACGGTCAGGGAGATCCCCCGGTCGCTGGCGGTCTTGATGAGGCGGCGGATGGTGATGGCCACCCCGTTGATCTCGTCCAGGGTGTCGGTGAAGAGGGCAATCTTCTCGCGCGGCAACTGGTGCGGGATGTCGGGGAACCGCTCCGTGAGTTCCTGGATCAGCTCCTTCCCTTTATGCTGGTGATGGAAGGCGAGATAGTAGGGGGAGATCAGGAGGTGCACCAGACCGACGGTGCCGACCGTGTTCAGGTAGGCGAAGAACCCGGCATTGGCGGGAAGCGACATGAGCTGCTTGGTGTAATGAAAGAGAATGCGGTTCACCAGCCGGCTGGTCACGGCAAAGATCTTGCGGTTGAGATCCGCGTCCCTGATTCCGGACAGGAACTCCGTGTCGTTCAACAGCAGGCGGGCCTCGTTATCCAGCACCTCCTCAAAGCTTTTCACCCTGGCGGTGCGGGATTCGGGCAGATTCTTGAGTATGAGCAGCCTGAACTTTTCGACAAAGGACCCCTTCTCGCTTCCCAGATTGAAGAAGCGGTCCAGAAGCGCGCTGACAAAGGGGGTCGAACTGCGCCTCCGCTCGCCGAACCGTTCCCGATAGAAGCTGTGGGCGATGCCGTACAGGCTGTGAGCCATGGTCAGCGGGCCGCCGTCCTCGCCGTCCGCCCAGGTTCGCCGATGCTGGATTGCCGCGACGAACTCGTCCGCCGTTTCTCCGTGGTACGTGCTCGTGTGCGCCCTGGCGATAAAAAGGCCGCCATGATCGTCGGACCCCCCGACCATCCCCTTTTGCCACGGCGTGGCGCCGTACGGCTCCATGCCGTGCTTTTCCGCGAGCTGTTCCATGATCCCGGGGGTGAGCGACGAAACGAGGCTGGCGGTGAATTCGTTGAACCTGCGCGCCCGGCAGCCGTTCCTCACCTCGAAGGTCGAGAAGAGGAGCAGGCTCTTTTCGATGATCTCCACGGTCAGCTTGTCGTTCTGGGCATAGAGCGGATGGGCCAGAAAGTGGACGATCCCCTCCTGGTTGAGAAAGGCGACCATCTCGTGGATATTCTTCCTGAGCGCCATGACGTCGCCGAAATGGGATTCGGAGATGTTCAGAACCACCACATGGGCCTTGCAGCCGTTTTCCGGAAAATGTGTGGTGATTTCGGAGCTGACAAAGGTGTTGGGGAGGTGGGCGATCTCCAGGGCGCCGCTGATGGAGTTGTGATCGGTTATGGTGACATAGTCCATGCCCCGCTCCCGTGCCACCCGGTAAAGGTGCTGGGGCGAGGTGTAGCTCTCCGGGCAGTTGAACTTGCGCATGGCCCAGTAGGTCGGCTTGTTGGAATGGCTCGAATGGAGATGGAGATCGGCCTTGAATGTCTTCATGGATATCCTCCTGTACACCATGATCTGTGTCGGCTCATGCTAACCTACTGTAGCAACGACAGATTACATTCATGTTGCGGTGATGCAATAATTGCGTGGCGGTCACCTGGCAGGTTGTTGAAAACGAAGTTGCGCAGCTAAAAACTCAGGTTGTTCAAAAACTGTCAGATCGTCGCACCCGCAGAAAGCCACGCGGAGGCGTAGCATCGCTACGCCGCACAAGGCGGCTTTCGAGGACGGCGGCGAGATGGCTGTTTTTCAACAACCTGCTAGTGGAAGAACAGGCTCTCCAGTCCAATAGTCCGCCGGATATCCCACAGGTTCATGAAGAATGCATCGAACCGTTCCTCTCTGACCTGCTCTTCCTCCCGTTCCCAGAAATAAAGCGAGCCGGTCGGGTAGAGATAACCGAACTGGTAGGCGGTCAGGCTCTGTCGCCGCCTGGCCAGCAGTTCGAGCGGATAGCGATAGCGGGACTCCTGGCGCCTGACAATAAAGAGCGCATCCCTCCTCACCCCTTGGGCCAGGGTGAGCAGTCGGTCGTATTCCCCTGGTCCCGACCTCGCAACGTCGCGCTCTTCCCGCTTGGCGATCAAGGCCTGAAGCGTCAGGGCACGATGCCTGGCCCGCAGGGCGCTGACCTTCAGACCGGCGTTCAATTCATCGGCCAGGGAGACGAGAGACGTCTCGACTCCCCCGGTCCGTTCAAGCCGGCGGACGCGGCTGTCGAGTCGCATCGACAGACCGTGCATGGCGGCGGCATAGCGTTCGAGGTCCCTGATCGGCCCTGCGCTCACGGCTTCGACCTGCCGTTTGTCGGCTTTATGAAGCAGCCAGGGGTAATCGAACGGAGGTTCGGGCTGGAAGGGACGATCAAAAGGGGAAGGAAGCTCCGAAAAGGGGGTAAGCGCGGCGAGGTATCGCAGGAGTTCGCGCTCCTTGAAGTAATGGAGCTGCAGGCTCAGTGCCTCGCGCCAGAGCCCTGCCAGGACCGGATCGGGGAACAGCTCCGCCATGCGCGACAGGGGCGAGGTGGCGCGCGCCCGGCCGTTGTCGGCATACTCCCACGACCAGCGGGCGATGCTCCAGTCGATCAGCCAGTAGCCCCATTCCCAGCCGGACGAAAAGGTGAGATGCCCGTCGACGCCGATCCCGGCCATGGTTTCCATGTCAGACCACCTGGCTTCGAGGTAGGGGAGGATCAGGAGCGGTACCGAGGTGTCGAACCCCACCCAGTAGGACGATTCGGGCCAGTACCAGGTCTCCCGGCGGCGGCTTTCCTCGGCCGCGGCCTCCAGCATGAACCGCTGGTTGCGGTTGCCGTAGACGGGCGCCTTTGCTTCCGATGCCGAGTAACACATGACCGTGTGGATCAGGATCCCGCTTTCCCGCTCCAGGGGGCGCCGCACCTTTTGCTTGCCGTCATCACAGATGACATGGGTCGCCAGCATCAGCTGCCTGCCGTATTGCCCGGTCACCTGCTGCTCGGCATAGGACTGGACACCCGGCAGCAGCTTTCCCAGGAGGGGGAGGTGTTCCCCCATCATCGGTTCCAGGGTGATGAAGTCCCACGGCACCCGGAAGAGCCACGCCAGGGTGGCATCGACCTGCCGGCGGTATGAGGGGATGGGGCGAAGCAGGGTGATCGCCTGGAATGCCTGCTGCTGCAGCATGGAGAGGGATATCTCCACCCCGCACCTGATCCCCCGCCCATGGGCATGGGCCACAATGCGCGCAGCATGGGGTATCCAGGCGTCGCGGTCGATGCCGCGCAGGAGGAAGAACTGGAAGGTGTCCTGGCCATTGCGGGCGAGCCAGTCCAGGTAGGCCGCAACGTCGCGAAAGGCGTCCGGTGCGGCTGGATTGTGCAGTTGCTCCGTCAGTTCCATGGGATGCAGGGTATGGAGATGGAAGCCCCGGTGGCTGAAACGGGGTCGGGCGGAAAAGGCGAATCGGGCAGGGAGCGGCCATCGCCGGTGGACCGGGACGATTGTCTGGCGCGGATGGATGAAGCTAAACCCCAGCTTTTCCTGCAGCAGCCCGTAGATGCCGTCGGCAATCCCCGGAGGCGAGGACGCAAGGAGGCGAAGGGAGATCCTCCCGTTCCCTGGCTGCGACGTCCAGCGATACGTGCGCTCCGTGATCAGCCCCCCCCTGCCCGGTGGAGAAGCGAGCTGCACGGACGCATGCGGTTCGGGGAGCAAAAGCACGATGTCCGCATCCTTCCGGTTGAGGGAAACCGTTGCGCCGGGAAAGGCGCTCCGCAAGAGCTGCAGGGAATCGTCCACCGCGAGCCTGACCGGTTCGGATGCGAGACATTTCTGCGAGGCGAACACCGAAATCTTCAGACGTGCCGCATGGAGAGGTGCCGGCAGGCAGAGCAGGATCAGGGAGAGGAAGATGAGCGGGACGGCTCGAACGGATACCGGGCGGAGCGCCATCGACGCGGGCTGCGGCCGCCTGCCCCAGTGTATCGCGACCCGTTTCACGGGGCAGAGGAGTGCGACCATGGATAAAAAAGAGCCTGTACAGGCCCATACGGGGGGGAAGACCTGTACAGGCCCATGACACAACAAGAGAGAAAGCCGGCTAAGCAACGGTATGGCGAATGTCCTTCCCCTTGACCATGAAGATGACCATCTCGGCGATGTTGGTCGCATGGTCCGCGATCCGCTCGATGCATTTGGAGATGTAGTTGATATTGATCGAGCGGGTAATGGTGCTGACATCCTCGATCATGAAGGTCAAAAGCTCCCGCTGGATCTGTTCGTTCAGATCGTCCACAAAGGCGTCGTCCCTGCACACCTTGAGGGCCAGTTCCACATCCCCCTGCACGAAGGCATCGAGGGCCTCCTTGACCATCACGGCTGCCCAGTGTGCCATCCGGGGGATGTCGATGAACGGCTTGAGCGGCGGTTCCTCGTTCAGTTCCTTGGCACGTCGGCAGAAATTACGGCACTGGTCGCCGATCCGCTCCAGGTCGGTGACGATCTTGAGCGCCAGGGTGATGAAGCGGAGGTCGCGGGCCGCCGGTTGCCGCCTGGCCAGCACCTCCAGGCATTTCTCGTCGATCTCCATCTCCATCTTGTTAATCTCATGATCAAAGACAATGACCTGGTCTGCCAGAGCGGAATCGCGATCGATCAAAGCCTTGAGAGAACTGTTGATCATATGTTCGACCCGCCCCCCCATCTCCAGCAGCCTGGAACGGATATCGTTCAGGTCCGCGTCGAACTGCCTCATCATGTGTTGTTTTTCCATGGTCGCTCCGTGAAGGGGGAGATACGCTGAGATGATCTGCATCGAAACCGGGCTGGCCGGTCCCGCGAAAACCGGGTTTGCTAGCCAAAACGACCGGTTATGTAGTCTTCGGTTTTCGGATTGTCGGGATTGGTGAAAATCTTGCGCGTCGTGTTGTATTCCACCAGCTCGCCGAGATAGAGAAACGCGGTGAGATCTGACACGCGTGCCGCCTGCTGCATGTTGTGCGTCACGATGACCACGGTGTACTGCGCCTTGAGTTCGTTGATCAGTTCCTCGATCTTTGCCGTGGCAATGGGATCCAGGGCGGAACACGGTTCATCCATCAGGATGACTTCAGGGTTGACGGCAATGGCCCTGGCGATACAGACCCGCTGGGCCTGGCCTCCGGAGAGGCCCAGGGCCGACTCGTGCAGGCGGTCCTTGACCTCGTCCCAGATGGCAGCCCCACGGAGGCTCCGCTCCACCGATTCGTCGAGGACCGACTTGTCCCTGATCCCGGCGATCCGCAGACCATAGATGACATTTTCGTAGATAGACTTGGGAAACGGGTTGGACTGCTGGAAGACCATGCCGACCCTGCGCCGCAGGGTGATCACGTCCATGGCAGGGGCGTTGATCTCTTCGCCATCGATGGCGATGCTCCCAACGATGCGGACCCCGTCGATCAGGTCGTTCATCCGGTTAAAACACCTCAGCAGGGTCGACTTGCCGCATCCCGAGGGACCGATGAAGGCGGTCACCTGCTTGCGGGGGATTGCGAGATCGATAGCCTTCAGGGCATGGGCATGCCCGTAGTAGAGGTTCAGCCCGGCAATATTGAGAATCGGGTTGTCGATGTCAAGCCGGGTGTCTGTCAGTGCCGTCATTGTACGTGGTCTCCGCTCCATGTAGTCCTAAAATGTGCGCGAGGTGTAGCGCTTTTTCATGATGGTCCGCAGGTAGATAGCCGAACTTGATGCGGCAATGACAATCGCAAGCAGCAGCAATGTCGTCACGAATACCATCGGCTTGGCTGCCTCCACGTTGGGGGACTGGAAGCCGACGTCATAGATGTGAAATCCCAGGTGCATGAACTTGCGGTCCATATGGAAAAAGGGGAAGCTGCCGTCGATGGGAAGCGTGGGAGCGAGCTTGACCACCCCCACCAGCATGAGCGGGGCCACCTCCCCTGCCGCCCTGGCCATGGAAAGGATCATCCCGGTCATGATACCCGGCGTGGCCATGGGGATCAGGATCCTCGTCAGCGTCTGGAATTTTGTGGCTCCCAGCGACAACGAGCCCTCGCGAATGCCATTGGGGATGGCAGCCAGCGATTCCTCGGTGGCGACGATCACTACCGGTACCGTGAGCAGGGCCAGGGTGAGGCTGGACCAGAGGATGCCGCCGGTACCGAAGGTCGGCGTCGGCAGGCGCTCGGGATAGAGGAAGCGGTCGATGCCGGCGCCGATGCCATAGACGAAGAACCCGAGCCCGAAGACCCCGTAGACGATGGAAGGAACGCCGGCCAGGTTGTTCACGGCTATCCGGACCAGGCGGACCAGGGTCCCCTCGCGTGCATACTCCCGCAGGTAGACCGCTGCCACGACCCCGAAGGGGAGAGAGAACACACTCATCAGAAGGACCATCATCACGGTTCCGAAGATCGCGGGGAAGAGGCCACCCTCCGTATTGGATTCCCGTGGTTCGTCAAAGAGAAGCTCGCGGATTTTGCCCAGGTAAAAAGACATTTTCGACCCGATCGACATTGTGTTGGGCCGATAGGCGCGCACGATGTCCGCCAGGGGGATCTCCTTCTCTTCCCCTCCCGCGGCCACAAAGGTCGCGCTATAGCTGCGCAGCTGGCCGACCTGCGTATTGAGATCCTCCGAAAGCCTGTCAAAGGCCTCCTGCAGTTCCTGCCGCTGGGCGGTCAGGGTACCGATCTCGGCGGCATTGGCCGTCCTGCCCTGGTAAGAAAGACTGGCGATCTTCAGCCGCAGCCGTTCGGAGCGATGATTGATCTCGCTCATCTCGTGCTCGATCTGCTTGACGTTGTCCGTTTTTCCCTCGATCAGCTCTCGTGCCGCATCGAATCGTTGCCAGAGGTCGACACCTGCCGGCAGGGAAAGCGTACCCGTCGAAAGGGCCTTGAGAAACCCGTGGAAATTGCCGTACTCCTTTCTTTCGAGCACAACCGCATCGTCGGGATATGTCAGGGACGCTATCTCGCTGCGATCGATCCAACGGAAATCCTGGCCATAGATATCCCTGTTTCCGACCTTGAACTGCAGCCGGCGAACAGCCCCGAGTTCCCGGTCCGAGACCTCACCCATGACCGCAGTGCCGTCCTTGAGCGTCACCTTTGCCTGGCCGGCGGGCCAGAAGAAGCCGAGCCCGTTGACCATGACCACGCCGACCAGGACCACTGTAAGGAGGAGGGTAATGGTCAGGGCTGCTGCCGTTGCCAGGACCTGGGGTTCGCCTTTGCGCCAGAAATTCTTCATGCCCGCTTGCCTCAAAACCTGCCGTATTTCTTGCGGAAGCGCTGTCGAAGCACCTCTGCAGCCGTGTTGACGATAAAGGTGAAGGCAAACAGGAGCACCGCCGAAAGGAACAGCACCCGGTAGAGGGTTCCGTCCACCGGTGCCTCGGGGATCTCGACGGCGATATTGGCGGAAAGGGAGCGGAATCCGTTGAAGAGGCTCCAGTCGATGATGGGGGTGTTCCCCGTTGCCATCAGGACGATCATGGTTTCACCCACGGCCCTGCCGAAACCGATCATGATCGCGGAAAATATCCCGGGGATCGCAGAGGGGAGGACCACCAGCCACGCCGTTTGCCAGCGGCTCGCCCCAAGCGCCAGCGAGGCCGCCGAGAGGCTCTTCGGTACATTGGAAAGCGAATCCTCGGCAATGGTGAAGATGATCGGGATCACGGCAAATCCGAGGGCGAGCGAGATGACCATGGAATTGCGCTGGTCGGCCCTCACCCCCAGGTGATTGTAGAGCCAGAGCTTGAAATCCCCGGCGAACAGCCATGCTTCGAGCATTCCCCCCATGGAGAACGAGACCGCACCGCCAAGGAGGACGGCCGGGATGAGAAAGACGAACTCGTGACCGTAGGTCGCCCGGTCGAGAAGGGAGGCGGGCCTGATCCTGCGCCAGAAGAATATGAACAGCAGCACTGCTCCGGGGATCAGGACGAGGCTCAGGAAGAATCCGACCAGACTCTTGTCCAGGAGCGGGGCAAGCCAGAGCCCCCCCAGGAAACCGATCACCACCGAGGGGATGGCCGCCATGATCTCCACTGCCGGCTTGACCACGGACTTGATCCGCTGGTTGAGGAACTGGCTCGTGTAGATTGCCCCCAGGAGCGCCAGCGGAATCGCAAAGATCATGGCATAGATGGTCCCCTTGAGCGTCCCGAATATCAAGGGAGTAAGGGAGAGCTTCGGCTCGAAGTCGTCGTTGGCGGCGGAAGACTGCCAGACAAACGCGGGTTCGTTATACCCCTCGTACCAGACCTTGCCGAACAGGGTGGAAAAGCTGACTTCGGGATGGGGTATTTTCAGGTGCCAGACCGTCATGGTGTTGCCGGTATCGATCCCCACGAGGCCGTTGCCCTTGGCCGAAAGTCCCGCCTGTACGATGGGCTTGTCCCCCTGAAGCGTGAGGAGGTGGCGTTCCGAGGTCATATGGTCGAGATGGATCACCCCGGCATCGTCAAGCGTTGCCAAGGATTTGTTCCGCTGCGACGCAATAACCTTGATCACCTTTCCCTTGTGGGGTTCAAGCTCATGGATCAGTTTCAGGCGTTTCTTGTTGAGCCCCTCCTCGGCCGTGGCAAACCAGGTGGTGAGGCCGCCGCGGGCATCGCCGACCGCCAGCGACACATCGCCGACAACGAAACCGAGTACGGTAATTGCCCTGCCGTCGGGGAAGGCCCGTATGGATTCCGTCAACTGGGGAGCGTCCGGGGTGCTCAGGTCCCAGCAGAGCAGCATCCCCTGGTCAGTCCCAACATAGAGGAACTGCCCCTTGTGATCCAGTGCGACCGCTGTCACCTTTCCCTGGATCGGGTCGGTCAGCCTGGATGATGCCGTTTGCGCGCTCTCGGTGCCGAAGATATCCTTCGTCACCACGTTCCTGGTCACCACGAAGGCACCATCGGCAGTGAGATCGACGCGGGTCTCGCCATTCTCCCCGTCAGTTCTCACCATGGTCCTGACCGACGGGGACGAAAGCCCGGCAGGGCGCGCCACTTCCGCAGTTTCGAGTTCGTGCCCGATGGTTCGCTTCCCCTGGGGATCAAACCCCGGAGAGAACTTTACCTGTACCGACGTGAACGAACCATCGTTCCAGGTAATGCCGTAGCTGTACTTGCCGGCCCTGTCGAGCGAAGCGACCTTCCGGCCGGCATTCCCGTTGTCCGGAACCGGGACCCGTTCGAGGAGGGCGCCGTTGCGCAGATCGACAAAGGTGAATACGCCGGCATCGTCCAGGAGGAAGCCGCTCTCCAGGTAATCGTCCAGACCGGTGGCGCAGACCGTCGAGCTCTTCAGCCCCTGCGGCAGTGGGAATGACGTCATCACCCCGGCCGATGGGGAATGGAAGAGAGGGAGGGCTACCTTGGCGATGAGGATCAGCATGCCGATGACACTGGCGATCACCAGCAGACCGCCACCCTGGATAACCCAACCGGCAAGGCGGTCGTGGCGTTTGATCCTGTCAAGAAGCCGTGTTTTCATGACATAAGCCTATCAATGCGATACGAAAACGGCCGGAGGGCATCCGGCCGTTTTCGTTTCATGGGTCGAGACCCCGTATTCACAGTTAGAGAGCCTTCAGCTGCTGGTCCACGACCTTTTTCGGCAGCGGGAGGAAACCGTCCTTGACAACGACTTCCTGCCCTTCCTTGGAAAGCACGAACTTGAGGAACTCTTCCTGCAGTTTGGGAAGCGGCTTGTTGGGGTCCTTGACGACATAGATGTAGAGCATGCGGCCAAGGGGGTATTTACCGGAAAGGACGTTTTCATACGTCGGTTCATAGGCCTGGGCACCTTCCTTCTCGGAAAGGGCAATGGCCTTCACGCCGGAGGTCTTGTAGCCGATCCCCGAGTAGCCCATGCCGTTCAGGTCCTTGGTCACGCCCTGGACCACCGATGCCGAACCGGGCTGTTCCTTGACCGTATCCTTGTAATCGCCCTTTGCAAGGGTATGCTCCTTGAAATATCCGTACGTGCCGGAGGCGGAGTTACGCCCATAGAGGCTGATCGGCTGCCTGGCGAGCTTTCCGGTCACGCCGAGCTGGTCCCAGGTAACGATATCAGCCTGGTAACCCCGCTTGCGATTCTTGGAGAAGGCGGCATCGACCTTTTCCAGCGAGAGGGATTTGACCGGGTTGTTCTTGTTGACGAAAACGGCCAGTGAATCGAGGGCCACGCCGATTTTGGTCGGCTTGTAGCCATACTTCTTCTCGATGGCGTCGATCTCGCTGCTCTTCATCTCCCGCGACATGGGACCGAACTGGGCAGTTCCGGCGATAAGGGCAGGCGGTGCAGTGCTGGAGCCCTTCCCTTCGACCTGGATGTTCACATTGGGGTACTTCTTCCGGAATCCTTCGGACCACATGGTCATCAGGTTGTTCAGCGTATCGGACCCGATACTGTTGACGTTGCCCGAAACGCCGGCAACCGCCTTGTACTTCGGCAGCTGGGCATCCACCTTCAATGCCTCTGCCGATGCCAATCCTGCGGATGCGGTGAGACATCCCGCCACCAACATGACAATGCGCTTGATCATTTGTGTCCTCCTGGAAAAATGGTGCTGGTAAGATAAGTTATTGCACTATAGCGGCAAATCATCACAGCCATGTTACAACCCGGCTACTGTTGTGAAAAAATGCACCGGCCGCTGCTTTTTGCGGTTCCAGTCGGAATCCACGAGATCGGGTCACTCGGCCTCCATCTTGTAACCGAACCCCCGGACTGTCTTGATGAGGTCACTGGCATCCCCCAACTTGTTCCTGAGACGCGTTATGTGGGTGTCCACCGTTCTGGTGTCGGAGGTGTAGTTGTAACCCCAGACGCTCTTGAGCAGATGCTCGCGGCTCTGCATCCTTCCCAGGCGTTCCGCCAGAGTGAGGAGCAGTTTGAACTCGGTCATGGTCAGGATGACCTCGTTCTCGTTTACCGTAACCACATGCCGGGAGGTATCTATGGCCAAGGAACCGATCGAGATGACCGTACTTACCTGCAACTCGCTCATGGTCCGACGTAAAATAGCCCTGATTCTGAGTAACAATTCCCTGGTGGAGAATGGCTTTACGATATAATCATCGGCGCCCACCTCGAAACCGACGACCCGGTCGATCTCCTCACTGCGCGCCGTAACCATGATGATGGGGATCGCCGCTGTTCCCTCCTGTTTTTTGAGTATCTTGCACAATTCGATACCATTGATCTCTGGCAGCATCAGATCAAGGATCACCAGGTCCGGCTTTTCGTTGGTAACGACCTCTAACCCCTTTTTCCCATCCAGTGCGACCACCGTCTGAAAACCTTCCTTCTCAAGATTGAACGACAAAAGTTCCGCAAGATCCCTTTCGTCTTCAATGATTACGATTTTCATGGTTCTCACCCCGAGATTTTGAAAACTGACGCTGCCACAGTATCAAGTCGATGTTACAACCAGGTGTCCAATCGGGTGAATTTGTGTAAACTTTTTAACTTTTCCCGTGAAAGAGGGGTATTTTCCGACATTTTTGCCGACCATGCCGGATCGACAAAACTCAACAAACCTTTTTCCCCCCTGTAATACAGTCGTAACGCTGTGATGCGATACTGTGCGGCAAAAATGGGGAGGGAACCATGAGAAACGCGCTGATGCCCTTGATGGGTAGAACCATCCAAAACAGTCCCATGCTGCTCAAGGTAACGGGCAAGGCAACTGCCCTGATGCGCAACATGAACATCAAGCCGTTCACGCCTGGCCGTCGAACACGGGAATTTGCCGTCTGCAAGGAAATCAGCAGCCTGCATGCCTGTCGAAGCCAGATCTATCGGGAAAAGGGAACCGGTTCGATACCTACGATCATCGTGGCGGGGTTTGTTCCCGACGCAACAGAAGTGGTCGAATTCCAGCGCCCCATTCTTCGCCGACGCGGCTCGGTCTACTATATCAATTACGCCCGCACCGGCTTTAACCTGCGCCTGTTCCATGCCCAGCTCGCCGACCTCATTGCGCATCTGAATGTGCGAGGGGAAAAACCGGTGCTCTTCGGCATCAGCTTCGGCGCAGGGCTGGTCGTGGATTTCCTTCGAAAGCAAACAGCCCGTGATGTGACGGTCGGCGAGTTGGTCCTGGTGAGCCCGGTCATCTGTACCAGGGACCTGGTCAGGTCTGACGATGAGCGGTCCGGCGGGGTGAGGATGCTTGAGAGCAACATCCGTCGCATCATCAAGGCCAGATCCTCTGGCAAGGCGGATATCGAACGGCAGGTAGAGCGTGCCCGACGCTGCTTCCAGAGCCTGTTTGAAACAGGTGCGGAGAATCGACAACTCACCACCCGCCACCTTGCCATCCGCCGGAAAATCATGGATGTCATCGAGCAGACTACCGCCACCGGCGGCTTCGAGCGTCTTTTGGCTCTCCAGGACTTTACCAGCCTGGCTCCCGAAAAGACGCTGTTCGATGGCCCGGTTTTCGTACTTCTCGCCGAGGCCGAGGAGAGTATCCTGGTCCCCACTTCACCGACCATGTCCGCACTCCGCTCAGCCAGCGACCTGAATCGGCTTTTCCCGCAGGGGACCTGCCGCGAGGTCGGCTCAGGCAATGCCGACGACCCGGTTACTCATGCCTCGCTCATATTCCACCACGAACAGTACAATGCCGTTCTCGACGGCTGGTATGGCAGACAGGCAGGCACGCGGCAGGCGGCGATCTAAATGAACGATACCCACCCGGTTCAGTCCCTGGCCATGCCCCTTGTCGCCCCTCTCATCAAGGCGGGTGCAGCAGCGATTACAGAGCGGTTCCTCAGGCAAAACCCCTTGCAGGTACAAAAGCACCTGTTCCAGGATCTCATCCGGCAAGGCACCGCAACACGGTTCGGAAGGGAGCACGGTTTCCAGGAACTGCATCGTCTCCCCTTCGATGCCGCCTATCAGCGCTATCAGCGGGAGATACCGATCAGGAGTTACGAAGATTTCTGGAACGACTACATCGGTCCCTGCTACGATACCGATGGGACCGGAAAGCGACTCCACCTGCAGGATGTCACGTGGCCCGGCCGCATCTCCCTTTTCTGCGAAACCTCGGGGACCACTGCCCCCACCAAGTACATCCCCTTTTCCCGGGAGATGTTTCGAGCCAACAGGCGCGCCGCCCTGGATCTTACCGCGTGCTACCTCGGGCATCACCGGAAAAGCAGGCTGCTTTCGGGCCGTTTCCTGTACATGTCAGGAAGCACGGAACTCTCTCCACTGGGGGAGGATGTCCTGAGTGGAGACATGAGCGCCATTACACTCCGCTTTGCTCCACCCTATCTGAAACCGTTCGTTTCGCCCCCCCCGGGAATATCCAGCCTCCCCTGGGACGAAAAACTGGATGCCCTGGCCCGCCTTCTCCTCACCGACAGATGGATAACCGGGATTTCCGGAGTCCCGCCATGGATCCTGCTGCTCCTGCAGCGCTGCCGGGACATGGGCAAAGCGCCGGTCTGCGAACTGCTCCCCAACCTGGAGCTGATCATCCACGGCGGTACCAGTCTCAAACCGTACCGGCAGGAGTTCGAGGAGCTCTTTGCCGGGCGCATGCCCAACTTTCTTGAGGTTCTCCCATCGTCGGAAGCGTTCATGGGGTTCCAGGTGGCCGGTGAACCTTCCATGCGGCTGACCCCCTACTATGGCGCCTTTTTTGAGTTCGTTCCCTTCGACCAGTTGCAAGAGCGGGGAAAACCGGCAGCAGACGCCCAAGCCATCCCCCTGGAAGATACCAGGGAGGGAGAACGCTACGCGGTCATCCTCTCTACCTGTGCCGGACTCTGGCGCTACCACATCGGCGACACCATCCGTTTCACCTCCCGCTCGACCCTGGCAATCGAGTTCACCGGACGCGACCGGTTCCTGGACCGTTTCGAGGAAAAGGTGACCCAGTCGGAGGTGGAACAGGCCATCACGAATCTCGGCACAAATGGGAAGCTCGACATTCGCGAATTCATGGTGGGACCGGACATCAGCGGCCGGAGGCATATCTGGGTTGTCGCTATGAAAGGCGGCGCTCAGATGCCGTTGGACGAGATCGCCGACTTCCTGGATCTGAGCCTGCAGGACCAGAACGCCGACTATGCCACGTTTCGCCGCCAGGCACGGATCAAGCCACCGGTGGTGATCCCCGTTGCCGAGGACATGATCTATCGGTGGTCAAAGGAGGTCAGGGGGAAACTGGGGGGACAGAGCAAGATTCCGCATATCGATCCAACCCTCGAAGGTGAACTGCTACAGAGTCTCGTGGATTACAGCAGTCAGACTCGAAACCATAGACAAGCATTGCACGGAGGAGAAATATGAAACTGGAAGAGATCAGGGAAATAGCCCGGCAGCACGGTATCAAGACCGGGAAAATGAAAAAGGCAGACATCATCCGCTCCATCCAGGAGGCCGAGGGGAATGATCAGTGCTTCGACAGCGGGAAAGCAGCAGTCTGCGGCCAGGATGCCTGCCTGTGGCGGCAAGAGTGCCGGTAGCTGCCGGGGAGGATTCAGGCTTGTAACGGACAGGGAGGCGATGATGAAGAAGGTTTCGCTATTCTCCAGGATCGACCGTGTTATCAGCGAGTTCCCCCTCTACCTGTTCCCCCCGTCTGCAATCATCTGTGGGAAAAACCTTACTGGCGAGGTCACCATCGAAGGGGGATTGCTTCCCATCCCTACCCCTTCCCCAAAGAGATCATCTTCAAGATGTATGACCCAGCCTTCCCCTTCCCCTCCTGACGGGCGATGATAACCCCCTGGGCATCCCGTGTGATCCATCGTCGACACCGGTTATCGGGATCTTCGAAGTCGACGACCCGGCAGCGGATGGTTCGCTCTCCAACCGTCACCGTCTCCGTTTTCGTCCAGATATACCTGCGATTGATTACCCGCGCATGCTCCAGGTCAAGCAGCCGTATCTCCAGTTGTTCCCCTTCCTGGCCGATCGTTGTTTCCGGGCAATCCATGGTGGTGAAATCGAATCGGGTGCGGGGGATGGTCACTGACCGTGTTTTTCCGTCTTCTCTGACGGTCAGGAAAACACTATTCTGGGAAAACTGGGCTTCGACGCTTCGTGTCCGGCCATTCTCCGTTCCGGTGCGTCGGTAACCGACGGTCCCTTCTTCGCCGATCAACGCCTCTTCATAACTGCTGCTCTGCAATGAAAAAAAGAGAAAACCTGCTTTGATGGATGTGTTGCCCTCAAAGCGCACCAGTTTCCGCCCGTCTTTCACAAACGGCCGAATGACCGTTTTCAGTTCACCAACCCGGAAGCCGCGACTGGAAATCTGGTAGCGCGACTCGCGGGATTCACGCGTTTCCGACAAAACGGGGAACGATGCATCGGACAGGGACACAACTGCGAACACGAGCAGACAGGCTGAACCCGAAAATCGCCACACTCTCTGCAAACCTGTATGAATTCTCATCTTAGGGGATTCTGTCTCGTCATGTCCGGTCACTGCGAACGGAAAAATTCAACTCCGGGGGATCAACAGGCTGTCGACCTGCAGCCCGTTTCGCGGCATGGTACCACCCCATTGTCAACGTCTTGTTACAGTATGGGAAATTTTGGTTACAGCACGTTCGATTCAGCACCTGGCAACTGCCGCGTAATCCGTACGGATTTCCAAGGAACGTTACAATTGCGTAAATAATTATTATTGCAGGATATTTTTATGTTTTATCCCTTGCATTACCGTCCGCTTTTCTGATTAAGTAGTTTCCATCCGGAAACACTGGGAAAAGACTCCCTGGCCACGTTGGGAGAACGGATGAGGAGATTATTGTGAAGCCGGCACGGCTCGCCGCCATCGACATCGGCACCAACTCCATCCGGAGCATCGTGGTGGAGGTCAACCGGGGTGATACCTTCAGGGTGCTCGACGACGAGAAGGTGGCCGTGCGTCTTGGCGAAGGGCTGCACCAGAACGGCATCATCTCGCCTGCCGCCTGTAAGCGGGCCATGGACGCCCTCTCCCGCCTGAAGAAGATCATCGAGGGGTTCGGGGTCCGCGCCATCGAAGCGGTCGCCACCAGCGCCGTCCGCAAGGCAGCCAACGGGGCCGAGTTCATCGAGGCGATCCGCCGGGAGATCGGGCTCGACGTCAGCATCATCAGCGGCGAGGAGGAGGCCGAGCTGGCCGCCTACAGCGCCTTCAACAACTTCGAGCTGGAAGGAACGCGGCAACTGCTCGTCGATATCGGCGGCGGCAGCCTGGAGCTGGTGACCACCGTCGGCCACCACATCGACGAGATCACCTCCCTGGAGCTCGGCGCCGTCTACCTCACCGAAACCTTTCTCCGCTCCGACCCGGTAACGGATCGCGAACACCAGCGCCTGCGCCGCCATATCCGCAAGACCATCAAGGCCGCCTTTGCCTCCGAACTGATCCCCACCGCGGGGCTGATCGGGTCGGGAGGCACCATCACCGCCATCGGCTCCATGATCATGGCCTCGCGCCGCGAGGAATACGGTTCGCTCCATGGCTACGAACTGCTCCGCTCCGACGTGGTCCACCTGCTGGCCATGCTGCTCCGGAAGAGCACGCGCGAGCTCCGCTCCATCCCCGGCCTCAATCCGGACCGGGCCGACATCATCATCGCCGGGGTAACGGTGGTGGACGAGCTGATGGACGTGGCCCAGGCGAACCTCCTCAGGGTCAACGAGCGGGGCATCAGGGAGGGGCTGATCCTCAAGGGGCTCCACCGGCACAAGCTGGTGGCCGAAGGTAAGCGGAGCCGCTCCTGGCGGGCTGCGGTCCTCGACTTTGCCGCATCCCACCACTTTGATGAAAAGCATGCCCTCCAGGTCGCCAGACTCTCTTTGGAGATCTTTGACGCCATAGCCACTCCCTACATGCTGGGCGACAGCGCCCGCCGCATCCTGGAGGCGGCAGCCATCCTCCACGACGTCGGCTACTTCATCAGTTATTCCAGCCATCACAAGCACTCGTTCCACCTGATCCGCCATGCGGACCTCTTCAGCTTCACCCCGCGGGAGCGGGAGCTGATCGCCCATGTGGCCCGCTACCACCGCAAGTCGCTCCCCAAGAAGAAACACGAGCAATTCATGCGACTCTTGCCTGCAGACCGAAGATTGGTGTCTCGACTCGGAGGAATTCTTCGACTTGCAGACGGTCTCGACAGACGTCGAAACGGCATTATCCACTCAGTTGACTGCAACATGAGAAACCAGTCGTTTGTCATCTACCTGTCCGGATTCGACGACCTGTCCGTCGAAAGAGTCGGTGGCCAGGCCAAGGGGGATCTCTTCCAGACCGCCTTTGGTGTTAAACTGGATTTGCAGATAGTCCCACCTGATGAAGCAATATCGCAGATTGCGTAAGCCACCCATACCCCGGTACCCGTTGTCGCGACGAATTCGCTCGTCTTCTTTGCATTGCTGCAACAGATATTCATTATAAATGGAGCCTGGAGTATTCTACACCCGGCATTGACAGAAAGAGGTAAGCTCAGTTATGGCCACCCGCAACAGTAAATGCTCCGCACCTCCTCCGGGATGGGATCACACACACCTGGAAAAATTGATCGATGAGCTGGAATCAATCCGCCACGACATGACCGACCTGGCTGAGGAATGTACACAACAGCTGGATCTCCTGCATCCCGCCTGGCGTGACAGCGGCCGCAACCTCCTTCACTATCTGGCCTTACGGCGCCACGACATCCGGCCGCTCCAGGAACGGCTCTCCATGCTCGGTCTGTCTTCGCTCGGCAGGGCGGAATCCCACGTTTGTGCCGCCCTCTCTACCCTTCTCAAGGTACTTTACAGCCTGACCGGCCGACCCTCCCAGCCGTTCGCCGGCAACATGGTAGGCCATGTCCAGGGGAGACAGCTGCTCGATCAGCATACCGATCTGCTGCTCGGACATCGACCGGGAACACGGCGTACCCGCATCATGGTCACGATGCCCAGCGAGGCAGCGGACGACTACCTGCTCGTCCGTGAACTCCTCGACAGCGGCATGAACTGCATGCGGATCAATTGCGCCCATGACAGCGAGGACGCCTGGGAGCGGATGATCGAAAATCTGCGGCGCGCCAAGCGCGAACTGGGGAAAACCTGCCGCGTGCTCATGGACCTCGGTGGTCCCAAATTGCGCACCGGCCCGATTGAGCCGGGACCAGCGGTCATCAAGTGGCGCCCGCTTCGCGATGATTTTGGAAAAGAGGTCGAACCGGCGAGAATATGGTTGCGGCCTGCAGGCAATCCGGACGCACCCGATGTCCCGGCAGATGCCATCATCGATCTGGATGGCATCTGGCTTTCATCGTTGTGCGTCAACGACTCCATTGCCTTCAACGACGCCAGGGGAGCATCACGCACCATCAAGATCGTTTCCAGGACCGGTCACTGCTGGTGGGGCGAATCGCACAATACCTCGTATGTGATACCCGGAACAACCATGCACCGGATCTGCAACACACGACAGAAGAATTCCGGTAAAAAGGCGTCGTCCACCACTGTTGGACAATTCTCCGGCATACCTGCCCCCCTGCTGCTGCACAAAGGCGACACCCTCATTCTCACCCGGGATCTCGTACCCGGCAAACCTGCCATCCATGACCAGCTAGGTCGCCTGATCAGCCCGGCTACCATCGGGTGCACCCTGCCCGAGGTTTTCGGATCTGTGCGCCAAGGGGAACGGATCTTTTTCGACGATGGCAAGATCGGCGGCATCATCAGAGGAGTCTCCCCCGACCGCATCAAGGTCGAGATAATAACGGCCCGCCCCAAGGGTGAACGGCTGGGGGCGGAAAAAGGGATCAATCTCCCGGACAGCCGGCTGCGCCTGGACGCCCTGACGGAAAAAGACCGGAACGACCTCCGTTTCGTGATTCACCACAGCCACATGGTGGGGATGTCGTTCGTCCAGGAGGTTGCCGATGTCCAGGCCCTCCAGCATGAACTGAATGCGCTGGGTGCGGATGACCTGGGGATCATCCTCAAGATCGAGACCCGCCGGGGGTTCGAGATGCTTCCCGATCTCATACTTGCCGCCATGAAGAGTCAGTCGGCTGGGGTCATGATCGCGAGGGGCGACCTGGCGGTGGAATGCGGGTATGAACGACTGGCGGAAATACAGGAAGAGATCCTCTGGCTGAGCGAGGCGGCCCACATCCCCGTCATCTGGGCCACCCAGGTCCTCGAAAGTCTCGCCAAGAGCGGCATCCCCTCCAGGGCCGAGATCACCGACGCCGCGATGGGAGAACGGGCCGAGTGCGTGATGCTCAACAAGGGGCCGCACATGGCCGATGCCGTCCGGGTGCTCGATAACATCGTCCAGCGCATGGGAGCCCACCAGAACAAGAAGGTTTCACTGCTTCGCCAGCTGCGCTGGTGGGAGCGGACCCAGAGCCATCACACGACGGTCCGGGATGAAACCTGAAACGTCCACTCCCCGGAAACCCCCATCAGCTTATTTTCACACAACATTTCTGAATCCGTAACAGTGCCGCAATATAAGGCTGCTACACTCTCTCCATACGACACGCACAAAGGAGAATGCCATGAACCTCATGCCACGAGGCGACTATTACGTGTGGGACTGTGAATGGTGTGACAGCAGGAACCTTACCATCTGGATGAAGGTTGAGAGCGACAATCTGGTCTGCACTGCCTGCCAGCGGAGATTTTCCCTGAAGAGAGAGAGTCGGTCAACGCAACAGAATAGCCATATCAGCCTGATGCAGTACGCTTTCTAGTGAAAATCGATTATCGCTGACCCTCCTGCCGGCTTCACCACGCCACTGCGCAGCCCAGCGTGGTGCACAGCCGGGCAACTTTCGCTGTCCTCGTAAAATAATGTCACTTTCATTTGTGCAAGAGAACATTGCACAAATTTCGTGCGTCCCTATCGGCGTCATGATTGCCCCACCGTTTGCCTAACCTACACACCACATCAGTCGTTGACCACTCCCATCCGCCGTATGTCCAGGTGAGGGTGAGCCACAAACAACGCTCTTTACAGCACTGTTTAAAGTGTGGTTAAATATGCTATAAAAAGTGTTGAGGAGGACTCCATGGCGTACATATCTGCGAATGATCTGAAAGTGAAAGGCGTCGTTGCCATCGAGGCGATGCTGGCCAACCAGCCGGAAGCAATTATTTCCGTGCGCGGCAAGGAGCGCTTCGTGGTGATGGACATGGAGCATTACCACTACCTGCGGGAGTGCGAGCTGGAAGCCGCACTCGCCCAGACCCGCGCCGACCTGGCTGAAGGGCGTTTTGTCAAGGAAAGCCCGGAAGAGCATGTTGCCCGCCTGAAAGCCGCGCAATGACGTGGACTCTGGTCTTTACGGAGCAGTATGAAAAGCGGGCGCACCGTTTCCTGAAGCGACATCCCGAGCTGGAAAAGCAGTATCTGAAAACCCTGCAGCTGCTGGAGGCGAACCCGTTTCACCCCTCGCTGCGCCTGCACCCGCTCTCCGGCCGGCTGTCCGGCCTGCATTCCGTTTCCATAAATCTTTCCTATCGCATTACCCTTGAGTTTCTGATCCAGGAACAGGAGATCATCCCGGTGAACGTGGGCGACCACGATGCGGTGTACTGACAATCGGGCAGGGAGGTCGCGTGGAGCGCAAGAAAGAGCTCGACCCGTACAAGCTGTATCGGAGTTCAAGCGGGCCTATTCGACCGTGACAGATTTTGCCAGGTTGCGTGGCTGGTCCACGTCATTCCCCTTGAAAACCGAGATATGGTAGGCGAGTAGTTGCAGCGGTATCGCGAGCAGGATGGGGGCGATGCCGTCGCCGCACTCGGGCAGCTCCAGGACCGCCTCGGCCTTCTGCGGCACATCCGTATCGCCGGCAGTGCAAAGGGCGATGACGCGACCGCCGCGGGCAATGACCTCCTCCATGTTTGAGAGCGATTTCTCGTAATGCCGGTCATGAAGGGCCAGCATCACCACCGGCATGTTTTCGTCGATGAGGGCAATGGGGCCATGTTTCATCTCGCCGGCCGGATACCCCTCGGCATGGATATAGGAAATCTCCTTCAGCTTGAGCGCCCCCTCCAGGGCTATGGGGTAACTGATCCCCCTTCCCAGGTAGAGGAAATCCCTGGCATGGTGATAGCGACGGGCAATGCCTTCCACAGCAGCATCAAGCTGTAATGTCTTTTCGAGGAGGACCGGCAGGCGCAGAAGTTTGCCGATATGGTCCGCCATTCGTTCCTGGGTAATGGAACCGCCTGCCTTGCCCAACCGCATCGTGAACAGGTAGATCGCCACCAGCTGGGTAACGAAGGCCTTGGTGGAAGCGACG
>Ga0208371_1000123_pt1 | contig 28782 bp, 31 predicted proteins | sample SubbioCR12Aug_1A_FD_184827 | JGI IMG/M metagenome (GOLD analysis project Ga0208371, IMG submission 184827) | Serpentinite rock and fluid subsurface biosphere microbial communities from McLaughlin Reserve, California, USA - CR12Aug_1A (SPAdes) | ecosystem: Environmental > Terrestrial > Deep... | reverse complement strand
GCGGATTCACCGCGCTTTTTTGTTGGGGTAGAACGGCTGATTGCTTGATCGTCACTCACCCGAGGTCAACTTCTCATACTTCGCCTGAAGCTGGTCTTTGCTTTCGACGTAGTTCGGATTGACAGGAATGCAATCCACCGGACATACCTCGCGGCATTGCGGTGTATCGAAATGACCGACACATTCCGTGCATTTGTTCGGATCGATCACATAAACCTCTTCGCCCTGTGAAATCGCATCATTGGGGCATTCCGGCTCACACACATCACAATTGATGCATTCGTCGGTAATCATCAAAGCCATCACATTTCCTTTTCTCTGTCCTGTTTCTTAAAAACCTGCGCGTATTCACTCATGTCTATCACGCATATCTGGCTGCCAATATTTCGGCCACCAAGGGATGTACGAAGGGTCGCACATCGCCCCGCAGACGTGCAATCTCCCTGACCATGCTGGCCGACACAAACATGTGCTGTTCCGCTGGTGTCAGGAAAACCGTTTCCATCTCCGGCGCAAGCCGCCGGTTCATACCCGCCATCTGGAATTCATATTCAAAATCAGATACGGCGCGCAAACCGCGCAGCACCATGCAGGCGTTCTGAGCTCGCACAAAATCCACCAGTAACCCCTTGAAAGGCAACACGCGCACATGCTCCAGATCGGCCAGCACCAACTTGGCCAACTCGACCCGCTCTTCCAGCGCAAAGCACGGTGACTTCGGCGCATTTTCGGCTACAGCGACGATGACCTCGCCAAACAGCGCCAAAGCACGCCGCACTAGATCCTCGTGACCGCAAGTGATCGGATCAAAGGTGCCCGGATAAACAATCACCTTGCTCACGCCAACTCCAGCAAACAGTAATGGGAATGCCCCGCTTTGCCTTGACGTAACACTTTCAGCCCCGAGGCTTTCAAGGTCTCCTCAGGCAAAAAAGCCGGGGTCTCGGCGTAGATTTTACCTTCCGGCCGCAAACACCCGACCGCCAGGCACAAGGTGCGCCCCATCAAATCAGCGGCAAACGGCGGGTCAAGAAAAATCACATCAAAACGCTCGCCCGACGTGGCCAGGTAATGCAACGCATCCGCCGCCCGGACTTCAATCTGCACAGCCTGCAACTCGGCCGCGTTGCGGCGCAACGCGGCCAATGCCCTGGATTCCTTTTCAAGCAACAACACCCGCGCCGCACCACGCGAAGCTGCCTCAAACCCCAACGCGCCGCTCCCCGCGAAAGCATCCAGACAAGACACTCCCTGCAAGGTCTGCCCCAGCCAGTTGAACAGGGTTTCGCGCACACGATCCAGCGTCGGGCGCAACCCCGCAGCGTCGGGAAACGAAAGCAGGCGACGCCGGTATTCACCCGCAATGATGCGCACCTGGTTCGCTTTCACTCTAGTAGACCCTTTTCAGCGCGGCACTTGCCCCGACTCAGCGGCAAGTTGCCCCCCCACAATCACGGTATGCAAAGCAGTCGGCCTGACCCGCGCACGGAAAGCCCGCACGATCTCGGTGCGGCTGATGGCCTCCACCCGCGCGGTATAGGTATCCAGCCAATCCGGCGGCAGCCGGTAAAAACCAATCACGGCGAGGTATTCGAGAATTTTCTTGTTGCTGTCCAAACGCATGGGGAACCCCCCCACGATATTATTTTTCGCCTGGGTCAACTCCGCCTCGCTCGGCCCCGCCTCAAGGAACTGCTTCAACACGGCACGCGTGGTCGCCACGGCGTCATCCGTACTTTCACGCCGTGTTTGTAGCCCGATCTGGAAGGCACCGCGCGCCTGCATCGGCGAAAAATAGCTGTATACGCTGTAAGCCAAGCCTTTTTTCTGTCGCACGGCTTCCATCAAACGGGAGTCAAATCCGCCCCCCCCCAGCACATAGTTGCCAACATACAACGGAAAATAGTCGGGATCGTCGCGCGTCAGCCCCGGCAAGCCGATAAACACATGGCTCTGACTGGCGGGATGCGGAATGACACGCTCACTGCCCATCGCGGTATCCGGCACAGCGCGAATGGCCTCGGGAGCCTCCCCTGTGGGCAACCCCGAAGCGAGCTGTTCGGCCAACTGCTCGGCCTGAGTGCGGGAAATATCCCCCATCACGGCCAGCGACATCGCCGTTGCCCGATAGTGCTGCCGATAAAACGCCAGCAAGTCTGCGCGATGCAAAGAAGCCAGATCTTCCGGTTCGCCACTTTCTGGCAAGCCATAGGGGTGATCGGCATACAACGCTAGGGCGAATGCCCGCCCCCCCAGGTATTCCGGCCGGGTCGCCGCGTCTTGTAACCCAGCGATGGCACGCGCCTTTTCGCGCTCCAGGACATCTTCTGAGAAACGCGGCGCAGCCAATATTTCGCGCAGGGTGAGCAGGGCCTGAGTGCGGGCCGACTCAGCGCTCAAGGTGCGCAACACGAATCCGGCACGATCGCTGTCACCTCGACTGGAAAGCTGCGCACCCACATCAGCAAGCCGTTCGGCCACCTCTTTCTCCGAAAACACGCCGGCACCCAGTTGCATCATGTGCCGGGTCATGCCAGCCAACCCCGCTTTGCCCACCCGGTCACGCGCGCTGCCAGCAGGGAAATCGACACTTACATCGAGCATGGGTAGATCATGGTTCTCCACGAACACCACGCGCGCACCCTGAGAAGTGATCCAGTGCTGAATATTCAAGCCGCCCCAGGCGGGCCAGATACAGCAGCAAGCCAGCGCAATGACATATCCAAGCAGAGACTTAGCGTGCATGGCGAGCTCCTGCGAAACCGCGTTTGAATGTCTCCGGCGTGGCTGCCAGCGGCTGGGGGTCGAGCTGCGCAACCGTTAGCCGGTCGTCCACAAAATATTTGCGGGCAACCGCGCTGACCTGCTCGCTGCTGACCGCCTGCAGCTTTGCCAGACGCAGCGGACGATCGCGGTAATCCAGCCCCGCCGTGCTCCATTCACCCATCAACATGGCCTGATAAAACAGGGAGTCTTGTTGGTAAACCTGTGCGGCCACCACCTGGGCCTTGGCGCGCGATAGTTCAGCGACAGCCACGCCTTCACGCGCAATGCGCGCGATTTCCGCTTTCAACGCCGCCTCCAGCACCGCCAGCGATTGACCCTCGGCAGGGGAGGCATCCACCACAAACAAACCCGGCCCACGGGAAACGGCGTCATAACCGACACTGACTTCCGTTGCCAACCGTCTATCTCGCACCAACGTTTGGTTGAGGCGGGCAGAGGCATGGCCATCCAGCACCCCAGCGAGAATTTCCAGGGCATAGGGCTCCCAATCCTGGGTCGGCATCTGCAAACGTGGCACCGGCCAGGCCAGGGCAAGCAGAGGCAATTTTGCGGGGGCTTTGACTGTAATACGCCGCGCCCCGCTCGGCTCTACCTCGTTCTGCGGTTTGCGCGGGGGTAGACGACGTGGGGCAATGTGCCCGAAGTGCTGTTGCGCCAAGGCAAAAACTTGTTCGGGTTCGACATCTCCGGCCACCACCAGCATGGCGTTGTTGGGGGCATACCAACGTTCATACCAGGCACGCGCATCGTCCACCGTCATGTGCTGCAAGTCATCCATCCAGCCGATGACGGGGTGCCGATAGGGGCTGGATGCATGGGCAACGGCCATGAGGCCTTCATAAAGTCGAGCCTGGGCGCTGTCTTCCGTGCGCAAGCGCCGCTCCTCCTTGACCACCTCGATTTCCCGTGCAAATTCCTCGGGCGATAGCAACAAATTGCGCATGCGGTCTGCTTCAAGCTGCAAGGCCAGATTCAGGCGGTCTTTCTGCAGGGTCTGAAAATAGGCAGTGTGATCCCGCGAGGTGAAGGCGTTTTCACGCCCCCCCGCCGCCGCGATCCGTTTTGAGAATTCACCGGAAGGCACCTGCGCCGTACCCTTGAACATCATGTGTTCCAGCACATGAGCCACTCCGGTCGAGCCGTAACTCTCGTCCATGCTGCCCGCTCTGTACCAGACCTGGGATACAACCACCGGTGCCCTGCGGTCGACCTTGACGGCCACACGCAGGCCATTATCAAGCGTTTTTTCCTGTGTTTCTGCCCACACGGGCGCGGCGATGCAGATGAGCACTGTCTGTGCCAGCACGAGAAAACGTTTCAAGGGTGTATTCATGGGTAAAAAACCTGTAGTCGCTCAGTACCCCGCATGGGGAAACAGGCCGCGATATGCGATGCACGACGGCCCGGCATTGTCCACGAGCGGGGGATCATCGGGCAATGCGCGGCGAGCGCCTTTTCAGGTACGTGCCCACAAAGCGCCCCAAGGTGACATGTTAGAATCCACGCGGTTTTCTCCGCTTGTTGACCCCTTCGGATCCCCATTCTCGTGTTTGGTTTCTTCAAATCTGGCAACAACGCCCCCTCTCCTGCGGCAGCCCCCCAAGAGGCGACCAAGCTTTCCTGGGCACAACGCCTCAAACAGGGCCTTTCTCGCACCCGTACAGCTTTTACCGGCCAGATTGCCAGTCTGTTCAGCCTGGGCGCGAAAATCGACGAAGCCCTGTTTGAAGAACTGGAAACCGTGCTGCTTTCTGCCGATGTCGGCGTGGAGGCGACGCAGCATTTGCTGACCCAGCTTCGTGCGCGCGTCAAACGGGAGCAGCTCATCGACGCTTCGCAGTTACGAGACGCGCTAAAAACAGAGCTCATCGCACTGCTGGCACCACTGGAAGTGGCCTTGGAGGCACGCTCACACAAGCCTTTTGTGATCATGCTCGCCGGCATCAATGGTGCCGGAAAAACCACGACAATCGGCAAACTGGCCCGCCGCTTCCAGAATGAGGGCCTGAGCGTACTGCTCGCCGCAGGCGACACCTTTCGCGCTGCTGCGCGCGAACAGCTGACCGAATGGGGCAAGCGCAACCATGTTGAGGTCATTCAATCGCAATCGGGCGATCCGGCCGCCGTCATTTTTGATGCCCTGCAATCGGCCCGTGCTCGCGGTATTGACATCGTGCTAGCCGACACGGCCGGGCGTCTGCCGACGCAGCTGCATCTCATGGAAGAGATCAAGAAGGTCAAACGGGTTTTGCAAAAAGCCGATCCCACGGCACCGCATGAAGTGTTACTGGTTCTCGATGCCAACATCGGCCAGAACGCTCTGCTTCAGGTCAAGGCATTCGACGACGCCCTCGGCCTCACGGGCCTGGTCATGACCAAGCTCGATGGCACGGCCAAGGGCGGGGTCATCGCTGCACTGGCGAAGAAACAACCAGTACCCGTACGTTTCATCGGCGTTGGCGAGGGGCTGGAAGACCTGCAACCTTTCAAGGTCACTGAATTCGTGGACGCTCTGTTCTCATGATCGAGATCAGCGAACTGACCAAGCGTTATCCCGGCGGGCATGAAGCCCTGTCCAGCCTGTCGCTGACCATCGCACAAGGCGAACTGGTGTTTCTCACCGGCCATTCGGGCGCGGGAAAAAGCACCCTGCTCAAGCTCATTGCGGCCATCGAGCGTCCCACTTCCGGTCATGTCGTGGTGCGCGGCCAGAATGTCGGTCGTCTGCGGCGTGCGGCCTTGCCCTACTTTCGCCGCAATATCGGCCTGATCTTCCAGGATCACAAACTGCTCTACGACCGCAGCGTCTTCGACAACGTGCTGCTGCCCTTGCATGTTCAGGGCGTCACCGGCAAGGACGCTGCCAAACGTGTACGCGCCGCCCTGGACAAGGTCAATCTGCTTTCCCGAGAACGCGCCCGCCCTATCACGCTCTCTGGTGGCGAGCAGCAACGCCTGTGCATTGCCCGGGCCATTGTCAGTCGCCCAGCGCTGGTTTTGGCCGATGAGCCTACGGCCAACCTCGACGATGCTTATGCTCGCGACATCATGGATACCTTCCGTGCATTCAATGAAGTGGGGGTCACGCTCGTCATCTCTACTCATGATCACGATTTGATGCGTCGTTACGGCGGACGTCATGTGCAACTGGCCTATGGAAAGCTGGTGGCATGAAAAGCTGGTTCGTCCACCATCTGCACAGCTTGCGCCAAGCGGCTCGGCAATTTCAGGAAACACCCCTGGCCACACTGTTTACCATTCTCGTCATTGGCGTGACCGTAGCCTTGCCCAGTGGGCTGTACACGCTGCTCGATAATCTCGATCGCATCGGTCAAGACCACAAACCTCAGGCAGACATCGTCGTCTTCCTGAAAACATCGGTAGACGAGACACAAGGGAAAAACTTCATCGGCCAGATTCGCCATAACAACCGCATCGCCTCGGTTCGGTTCGTAAGCAAGAAAGAGGGACTCCATAAACTGGAAGCCGCCGGACTCTCTGATCTCACGGCGGGCCTGCCGGAAAATCCGCTGCCACACAGCCTGATCGTCAAGCCCAATGACCCGAGTCCAAGCACACTTGAGGATCTGGGTGCAGAACTGGCCAAACACGCGGAAGTGGAGCGAGTGCTGCTCGATACCGATTGGGCCAAACGCCTGGAAGCACTCATGCAACTGGGACGAGACCTAGTATTCATGTTGGCCATTCTGCTCGGCCTGGCTCTGGCCGCCATCACCGCCAACACCATCCGCCTGCAGATTTATGCTCAAAAAAACGAAATCGAGGTCGCTCGCCTGATTGGGGCCACCGACCGTTTCATCCGACGCCCCTTTCTCTATTTCGGCAGCATTCAAGGCGTACTAGGCGGCATCGTGGGCTGGGCATTGGTGCTATCGGGTTTGCAACTTATCGAACACAGCGTGGCCAACGTGGCTGCGGCCTATGGTGCCACCTTCGCACTCACCGGGCCGGGGATGGGCGTATTTCTGTTTTCTCTCGCTCTCAGCGGCATCCTCAGCTGGCTGGGTGCCTTCTTTGCAGTTGGACAAACCCTGCGCCAGGTTGAAACGTTCTAAATCCGGCTTTGCCGGGAACTCCATGGATTTAGCACTCTCATACAGCGAGTGCTAATATTGGATCAATCGTTCCGAAGGAGTCCCTCATGACCGCTCAAGCGCTGGACTTTCCCGTCCCTTCCGCCCTGGGTAGCCTGGAAAACTACATTCAGGCGGTGAACCGCTTTCCGCTGCTCAGCGCGGAGCAAGAACACGAATTCGCCGTACGCTTCCGGGATCAGGACGATGTCGACGCCGCGCGCAAACTGGTGCTTTCCCATCTCCGCTTGGTCGTTGCCATCGCTCGTGGTTATCTGGGTTATGGCCTGCCACATGCTGATCTCATTCAGGAAGGCAATGTCGGCCTGATGAAGGCCGTCAAGCGCTACGACCCGGATCGAGGTGTTCGCTTGGTCTCCTTTGCCGTGCACTGGATCAAAGCCGAGATTCACGAATTCATTCTAAAAAACTGGCGCATGGTCAAAGTCGCCACCACCAAGGCGCAACGCAAATTGTTTTTCAACTTGCGCAGCATGAAAAAAGGTGAAGGCGCTCTCTCTGCGGGAGACGTCGCGGAAATGGCACAAACACTGAATGTCAGCCAGGATGATGTCCGCGAAATGGAAACCCGCCTGTACGGTCAGGACATGTCGCTAGACCCCGGCATGGACGATGAAGAGGATGCATTCACGCCGATTGCCTACCTAGCGGCACCGGATGCTGAACCCACGCAACAACTGGAGCGTTCACAGAGGGAACATCTGTCCACGGTCGGGTTGAGTCACGCGTTGGAGGTACTGGATGCGCGGAGTCGCCATATCGTGGAAGCACGCTGGCTGAATGAAGAATCTCCTTCGACCCTGCACGAATTGGCTGCGATTTACGGCATTTCAGCAGAACGCGTCCGCCAAATTGAAGTCAAGGCCCTGCAAAAACTTAAGGGCGCTCTCGGACAAACGTAAGTCATCCGCCCCAGGAAACACACTCAACACCCACGAAAAAGCCCCGTAATCGGGGTTTTTTCGTGGGGAACAACAGACTGCCTTATTGAGGCACCTGTCAGAACAACGAACTCAATGCAACGGAAAAAAAACTCACCCAAGCCCAAATAGCCAATGCAGTGACTAAAGTCAGGGGCAGGTTGGTTTTGCTAAACAGTTCCATAATCCATGTCCTCATCCGGTTCAGTCTCCAGATTCTAAAACAAAAACACACCCAACATGCCAGAACACCGAAGTTTCACGCATGCACAGACACGGGCGGTGTATTGCAAGCTTCGCCCGGAGCCGTCGGCACTTCAAACACAGAAAAGGTCATTGCCGCCAGATCCGCAAGAATGTAGCTGGGATATTTACCGACCCCACCTACCGTTCCCGGGTTAACCAGCCAAGATGTACCCCCTTTTATATTGTGGATTTCTTTCACACTGACACGGTGATCGTGGCCACAGCACACCACGTCGTAATCACCGGTCAGCGCCATACCCAAGGCATAGTGGGGGTAATGCACCAGGAAAAAGCGTTTCCCTCCCAAATGGATCACCGCATCCTGGCCGTGATAGCGCACCATGCTGTCTGGCTCATGAGCCAGCTGACTCATGGCGAACAGATCTCCCGCGTTATTGCCATGAATGACATGTACAGGCAGATCAAATTTCTTTAAAACCCGCAACGTGGTGGGGGCCACGACATCCCCGCAATGCAGCACCGCCTCAGCCCCTCGCCCTTTTGCATCCTCGACGGCATGTTCCAGAAGACGGCGGTTGTCATGGCTGTCCGAAAGAATACAGACCTGCATAAATCAAAAATTCGGTTTTTCCGGGGCCACCTGATAGCGGCGCTCACCGGCAAGAATTTCTGCCTTGGCCTCTTCAGCCCCCACCCACCCCTGTACCTTCACCCACTTGCCCGCTTCCAGATCCTTGTAATGCTCAAAAAAATGGGAAATCTGATGCAACACCATCTCGGGTAAATCCCTGGGCGACTCGATATCGCGATACAGGTTGGTCAATTTATCCACGGGCACCGCCAACACTTTGGCGTCATCCCCGGCCTCATCCTGCATTTTCAGCATACCAACCGGGCGACAGCGCACTACAACCCCCGTCAATAAGGGAATCGGGGTAATCACCAACACATCCACCGGATCACCATCATCTGACAGTGTGTGCGGCACATAGCCATAGTTGCAGGGATAATGCATGGCCGTTGACATGAAACGGTCAACAAACATGGCACCGGTTTCCTTATCTACTTCGTACTTGATGGGCTCTGCATGCGCAGGAATTTCTATGACGACGTTGAAATCATTCGGCACGTCACGACCGGAAGAAACACGATTCAGACTCATAGGGGCTCCAGTTTTTGAGGATTTTTCCGATTAATAGGGCCGGGTGTTCGACCCAGAGAAACATCGTTCACACAGGAATACGACATGACAGAAGATATTGCCACGACCACAGCCGAATCACCCGAGATCGTCATCTGCGGCGAGACCAGCAAAGGCAAGATTTTCCGTCCAAGTGACTGGGCAGAGCGTCTGGCTGGTCTGGTTTCCCAAGTGGGGCCGGACAATCGGCTGAATTACTGCCCGCGGGTACAACCCGTTACACGTGCGGGAATACGTTGCGTGGTTGTCAGCCGTTCGCTTGAACAGGAAGACAACAAGGTCTTCGTTTTTCTCATGGATTTCGCGCGTGAAAACGATCTGAAAATTGTCGAGGGCCGCAAAAAGCTGCGTGAGGAAGCACTCCCGCAATAACCCGACGAGCTACAAAAAAACGACTGCCCGACAATGATATCGGGCAGTCGTTTTTCAGACCTGTAAACGTTGGCGCAAAGCGCCAACCGTCAAACTTAGACCATCGCCTTGATGGCAGCGGAGAGGCGGCTCTTGTGGCGGGCGGCCTTGTTTTTGTGAACGATGTTCTTGTCGGCGAGACAATCCATGGCGCTCATGCTCTCATTCAGTGCTGATTGAGCGGCCGCTTTATCACCAGCCAGAATTGCCTTGCGCACCTTCTTCACCGCAGTGCGGTAAGCAGATCGCTGAGCCATGTTATGCACACGCTGATGCGAAGCCTGACGGGCACGCTTCTTAGCCTGGGCGCTGTTAGCCATAAAAACTCCTTGAATCTGGGCGCTTAAACCGAAAGCCGGGCACTATACAGCCCACAAAAAAACAAGGCAAGCCAAACTTCTCAATGGCCTCGCGCAGGAAGCACCATGAAGGGCTCTGCTAACATGCCCACCTTCCTGCACCGGCAGCATGCCTGCCTCATCCCTACCATGAACCTACTGCGCGCGCTCGCTTCCATCAGCGCCATGACACTGCTCTCTCGCGTGCTCGGCTTCATCCGTGATGCCATCATCGCCCGGGCGTTTGGCGCAGGCATGGCCACAGATGCTTTCTTCGTAGCCTTCAAGTTACCCAACCTGTTACGTCGTCTGTTTGCAGAAGGGGCTTTTTCTCAAGCCTTCGTGCCGGTGCTGGCTGAATACAAAAACAGGAAAGGGGAAGATGCCACCCGTATTCTGATCGCCAGGGTCGCCACCCTGCTGTTCGTGGTGCTCACCGGCGTCACCACCCTGGCCATCGTCGCCGCGCCTCTCGTCGTCCTGATTTCCGCCCCGGGCTTTGCGGATGAACCCGACAAGTTCGCTTTGACTGTCGACATGACTCGTATCCTTTTCCCCTACATCGTGTTCATGTCGCTGGTGGCTTTTGCCGGGGGCATTCTCAATACCTGGAGCCGCTTTCTTGTCCCGGCATTCACTCCGGTGCTGCTCAACATCGCCATGATTCTTGCCGCCGCCGTAGCCGCACCTTACTTTGACCCACCTGCCATGGCACTGGCCTGGGGGGCGTTTGTCGGCGGCGTCATGCAATTGGCACTCCAGATTCCGGCGTTACGCAAACTAGGCCTTCTACCGCGCTGGGACTGGGCCCCCAAGGATGAGGGCGTACGACGCATCCTCACGCTCATGGGCCCGGCGGCACTCGGCGTCTCCGTCGCCCAGATCAGCCTGCTCATCAACACCCTCTTTGCCTCTTTTCTGGAAACCGGCAGCATTTCCTGGCTGTATTACGCAGACCGCCTCATGGAGTTTCCCACCGGCATGCTCGGCGTTGCCCTGGGCACCCTGCTCCTGCCCTCGCTGGCCAAACATCATGCCGACAACGACCCTGCGGAATACTCCAAGCTGCTCGACTGGGGGCTGCGCATGACTTTGTTGCTGGCCGCCCCGGCCTCGGTCGCGTTAGGCATCATCGCTGTGCCACTCATTACCACGCTGTTTCACTATGGCGCCTTTTCTGCTCACGACGTCGAAATGACCCGTCAGGCGCTGGTCGCCTACAGCATCGGCTTGCTGGGACTGATTCTGGTCAAGATTCTGGCACCCGGTTTTTATGCCCGGCAAAACGTCAAAACCCCGGTAAAAATTGCGCTCGTCACCCTTTTGGCTACACAGGCCATGAATCTGGCTTTTATCTGGAAGCTGCAACATGCCGGGCTGGCGCTTTCCATTGGCCTGGGTGCCTGCCTGAACGCAGCCATTCTCTATTACCAATTACGCAAACAGGCCGTCTACCAACCCCAACCCGGATGGCTCGCTTTTTTACTCAAGCTCACGCTGGCCCTGATTTTGATGGCCATCGTGCTCTGGTTGGGCATGCGCGAAGAAACGCTCTGGCTGCGTTACCACGCGGGAGAGCGCATCAGCCATCTCAGCGCGCTGGTCGCAGGCGGCGCACTCTGCTACTTCGTCACACTTTGGGCGTTGGGTTTCCGGTTGAGCCAGTTCAAACGACGTGCAGCCTGAGCCTCATGCCCCCTATATCACGACCTCACGGTGAAGTTACATAGACTCACCCCGGTGCAAATCGCTAAAATCCGATACTTTTCAATCACATAACACCTGCCATGTTGATGACCCACGGCTGGCCGAGCGCCACACGCCCCAATGCCGTCACCATCGGCAACTTTGATGGCATCCATCTGGGCCACCAGGCCATGCTGGCGCGCCTCACGGTACGCGCGGCTTCTGTCGGCGGCGCTCCGACCGTGCTGACCTTCGAACCCCACCCCCGTGAAATTTTCATGCCCGACGCCGCACCGTCACGCCTGACGTCATTGCGCGAAAAACTCGAAATCCTGCAACGCCTCGGGGCTGCTCATGTGCATGTCTGCCGCTTCACCCGGCCTTTTGCAGCGCTGTCTGCAGAAGATTTCGTACGGCGTATCCTCGTGGAAGGCCTGAAAGCCCGCTATGTATTGGTCGGCGACGATTTCCGTTTTGGCGCAAAACGTGCAGGTGATTTCGCCTTGCTGCAAGACATGGGACAAACCTATGGCTTCCAGACCGAAGCACTCCATACCGTCGAAGCTGCGGGACAACGCGCTTCCAGCACCGCCGTGCGCGACGCCTTGGCCACAGGGGATATGGCTCTGGCCGCGCAACTACTGGGGCGCCCTTATTCCATTTCGGGACGTGTGGTCGGCGGCGACCGGCTTGGCCGCCAAATCGGCTACCCCACCGCCAACATCCAGCTGAAACACAACAAACCGCCGGTGAAGGGCATCTTTGCCGTGCAGGTGCAAGGGCTGGAAAAACCGGATTGGCCGGGCGTAGCCAGCCTGGGCACCCGTCCCACCGTGCATGCCAACGGCAAACCCACCCTGGAAGTCCATCTTTTCGACTTCAACCGCGACATTTACCGTGAACACGTGCGCGTGGAGTTCCTGCACAAACTGCGCGACGAAGCGAAATTTCCCAACCTGGATGCGCTCATCACGCAAATCGGGCTTGATGCACAACAGGCCCGTATCCTGTTGAACGCCTGAACCACGCCCCTTCCTCATTCTTGCCACCCGACGAAACATGCCTGACTACAAAAACACGCTCAATCTCCCCGACACCCCTTTTCCCATGCGGGGAGACCTGGCGAAGCGCGAACCTGCCTGGGTTCAGTCCTGGCAGACGCACAAACTGTACGAAAAAATCCGCGCCAACGCCCAAGGCCGCCCTCTGTTCGTTTTGCACGACGGCCCGCCTTATGCCAACGGCGACATTCACATTGGCCATGCCGTCAACAAAGTACTCAAGGACATCATCGTCAAATCGAAAACCCTGGATGGCTTCGATGCGCCTTATGTGCCCGGCTGGGATTGCCATGGCCTGCCCATCGAACTGGTCGTGGAAAAAACCCACGGTAAAAACATCGATCCTGCCCGTTTCCGCGAACTGTGCCGTGAATACGCCGCCAGCCAGGTTGCCCGGCAAAAAGCCGATTTCATCCGCCTGGGGGTCTTGGGTGACTGGGAGCACCCCTATCTCACCATGGATTTCCGTTTTGAAGCCGACATCCTGCGTGAACTTGGCAAAATCCAGGCCAATGGCCATCTGTACCTCGGCGCAAAACCCGTGCATTGGTGTGTGGATTGCGGCTCCGCCCTGGCCGAAGCCGAAGTCGAATATGAAGACAAGCACTCGCCCGCCATCGACGTAGCCTTCCCGGTGGCCGACGTGGCCGATCTGGCACAACGTCTGGGCACCCGTGGCATCGAATGTCCGGCCTATGCCGTCATCTGGACCACCACCCCGTGGACCCTGCCTGCCAACCGCGCGGTTGCCGTGCATGCCGACTTTGCTTATGACGTCATTCGCACCCCCAAGGGGCTGCTCATCCTCGCCCGAGACCTCGCTGAAGCCGCCATGAAACGCTACGGCTTTGAGGCCGTGGAAATCGTGGCGCAGGTCAAGGGCGCGGCACTGGAAGGCTTGCGCTTGCGTCACCCTTTTTATGACCGCGAATCGCCCGTCATCCTTGCCGACTTCGTCAGTGCCGATGCCGGTGTCGGCCTGGTGCACATCGCCCCCGGACATGGCCACGATGACTATGTGGCGGGTCTCAAATACGGCCTTGAAGTCGCCAACCCGGTAGGCGGTGATGGCAAGTTTTACGAAGGCACCCCGCTGGTCGGCGGGCAAAGCATCTGGGCAGGCAACAAAACTGTGGTGGAAGAACTCCGGGCAAGCGGCCACCTGCTTGCCGAAGAAAAAATCCTGCATAGCTACCCGCATTGCTGGCGGCACAAGACACCGATCATCTTCCGCGCCACACGCCAGTGGTTCATCGGCATGGACAAGGCCGGTCTGCGCGAGAAAGCCATGCAGGCGGTGGATCACACCGAGTTTTTTCCGGCCTGGGGGCGCGAACGCCTCACCGCCATGATGAAAAACCGCCCGGACTGGTGCGTTTCACGTCAACGCAATTGGGGTGTGCCCATCCCCTTCTTCATCCACAAACAGACCGGTGAATTGCACCCGCGCAGTCGTGAATTTGCCGAAATGGTGGCCAGCCGTGTCGAACAGGCGGGTATCGAGGCGTGGTTCCGACTCGATGCGCAGGCTTTGCTGGGGGAAGAGGCGGATCTCTACGAAAAATCGAAGGACACGCTGGATGTCTGGTTTGATTCCGGCGTCACCCATGCCTGCCTGCTGAAAGAACGGGAGGGCCTGAAACACCCGGCGGATCTCTATCTCGAAGGCTCAGACCAGCATCGCGGCTGGTTCCAGTCGTCATTGCTCACCGGCTGCGCCACAGATGGCCACGCCCCATACGATGCCTTGCTCACCCATGGTTTCGTGGTCGATGGCAAGGGCATGAAAATGTCCAAATCGAAGGGCAACGTTGTCGCTCCGCAGAAAGTTTCTGACACGCTGGGCGCAGAGATTCTGCGTCTGTGGGTGGCCAGCACCGACTATTCCGGCGAACTGTCGATTTCCGATGAAATTCTCAAGCGGGTGGTGGAAAGCTATCGCCGCATTCGTAACACCCTGCGCTTTTTGCTGGCCAATACCGCCGATTTCAACCCGGCAGAAGAGGCCCTGCCCGTGGAAGACTGGCTGGAAATCGACCGCTACGCCATCGCCCTGACACGGCACATGCAAGAGGCCGTGCTCACCGATTACCGCATTTACAGCTTCCATACCGCCGTGCAGCGCCTGCATCACTTCTGCTCGGAAGATTTGGGGGCGTTCTACCTCGATATCCTCAAAGACCGGCTCTATACCGCAGGGGCAGAATCCCGCCCACGCCGTGCGGCGCAAACCGCCTTGTGGCACATCCTGAGCACGCTGACCCGGTTGATGGCCCCCATCCTGTCATTCACCGCCGAAGAAATCTGGGCGTTGCAATGCAAGTCGGAGAGCGTCTTTCTCTCGCTCTGGCACGTGCTGCCGCGCATCCACGATGAAACCGGACTTCTCTCCCGCTGGAACCGTCTGCGCGAATTGCGCGGCGTGGCGCAAAAACAGATCGAGGCGCTACGCACCGAAGGCAAGGTGGGCTCATCACTTCAGGCGGAAGTACATTTTCTGGCCGAGGGTGAGGATTACGACTTGCTTGCCAGCCTGGGCGACGATTTGCGCTTTGTGCTCATCACCTCTTCCGCAGACGTGCAACGGCAGGCAGGAGAAACCCGCATCGCAGTCAGTGCCCTGCCTCACGAAAAATGTGGGCGCTGCTGGCATGTGCGTGCAGACGTCGGCACCTCTCCGGCACACCCCGGCCTATGCGGGCGGTGTGTGAGCAACCTGCATGGCGAGGGCGAGTCGCGTGAACATGCCTGAACACGCCGCCCCTCCCCACGGCCTGCGCTGGCTCTGGCTGTCCGGGTTGGCGCTCGCTCTCGACCAGATCAGCAAGCTGGCCATCCTGGCGAAGCTCGCGCCTTATCAGGATGTCGTGCCCGTCACTGCTTTTTTCAAACTGGTGCATTGGCACAACACCGGCGCAGCCTTCTCCTTTCTTGCCGACCAGGGCGGCTGGCAACGGGCCTTTTTCATCGTTCTGGCTCTACTCGCCTCGGCCGTCATCGTGCATCTGTTGCGGCAAACACAAGGCAATCCCCTTTTCCGCGCTGCGCTGGCGCTGATTTTGGGCGGGGCCATCGGTAACGTCATTGACCGGCTTGCCTACGGCCATGTGGTCGATTTCCTGTTGTTTTACTGGCAAGACTGGTTTTTCCCCGCTTTCAACCTTGCCGACTCGGCCATCACCTTGGGGGCAGGGCTACTCATTTTCGACAGTCTGCGGAGTAAACGCGCATGAACGGCCTGCGTCCGGGCGACCTCATCTCCCTGCATTACCGCCTGGCCTGCGGCGGGGAGGAAGTGGTCAATACATTTGCTGACCAGCCAGAAACGTTCACCCTGGGGTCGGGTGAACTTGAACCCCGTCTGGAAACCCTGTTGCTGGGGCTGGAACCCGGCCAGCACATCACCTTCGATCTCTCCCCTGGCGAGGCCTTCGGTGCGCGCGACGAAAATCTGGTTCACACACTGCCACGTCATGATTTTCCCGCTGACATGGCGCTGGATATTGGCCATGGTGTGCAGTTCAACCTGCCCAACGGCCAAAGCCTGATGGGCTCGGTGCGGGAATTCGATGAAAACTGGGTCAAGGTAGACTTCAATCACCCCCTCGCGGGCCTGCCTGTCACTTTTGAAGTCGAAATCACTTCCACCGAAACGGCATCCTGACCCCTCACTCACCATGCATACCCTGCTGCTCGCCAATCCTCGCGGTTTCTGCGCCGGCGTGGATCGTGCCATCGCGATCGTTGAACAGGCCCTAAAGAAGTTTGGGGCCCCCATCTATGTGCGCCATGAGGTGGTTCACAACCGCTTTGTGGTGGAAAACCTCCGGGCGAAAGGCGCTGTCTTCATTGAAGATCTCAGCGAGGTACCCTTGGGCGCAACCTTGATTTACAGCGCACACGGCGTACCGCAATCAGTACGGCAAGAGGCTGAAAGCCGAGGCCTGCAAGTTTTTGATGCGACTTGCCCGCTGGTGACCAAAGTGCATGTCGAAGTCAGAAAGATGCGCGAGGCCGGGCTGGAAATCATCATGATCGGCCACAAGGGCCACCCTGAGGTTGAGGGCACCATGGGCCAGTCGTCCGACGGTATGTTTCTCGTGGAAAACGAGCAGGATGTAGCCATGCTGGCAGTCACCGATCCAGGCAAACTGGCCTACGTGACACAAACCACGCTTTCTGTCGATGACGCAGCCCGTGTGATCGCGGCCTTGCAGGCACGCTTTCCGGCAATTCGCGGCCCAAAGAAAAACGACATCTGCTACGCCACACAAAACCGTCAGGATGCCGTCAAAAAACTCGCTGACGAATGCGATCTGGTCATCGTTGTCGGTTCACCCAATTCATCCAACTCCAATCGCCTGCGCGAAGTGGCACGGAACATGGGAATTGAGGCTTACATGGTGGATAACGCGGTACAAATCGAGCCAACCTGGCTGTCCGGAAAAACCCGCGTGGGCATCACCGCCGGGGCATCGGCCCCCGAAGTCCTGGTGGAGGGTGTCATCACCCGCTTGCTATCGCTGGGGGCTGCACAGGTCACGACACTGCCGGGCATTGAAGAAAAAGTGAATTTCTCCCTGCCGAAGGCGCTCACGGAATAACCCCACCGGGGTGGCGTTCACGCCAGCGACAAACGCATGGGCACCATGCTCGACAATACAAATCCCTGCGTCCCATAAAACCGCTGCGCGGCTTCGTTCGCACGGTCTGTCAGCAATGTCATGCGTATGCAGCCTTGGGCGCGTGCGAATGCAATCACTTCAGCCAGCAGGCTGGTGCCAACACCTGCGCCCCGATCTGCGGGGGCGACAACCATGTCCTCCAGCAAGGCGACGCGCGCTCCCAGCGCGGTGGACACCGTGAACAAGACATTCGCCATGCCCACGATTCGATCCCCTTTTCGGGCGACCAGCACCGCGCCCATCGCGGCGTTGCCGATGATCTGAGCCAACCCCCTGGATTGAGCCTGTGTATCGGGGGTGAATTCCTCTTCCTGGGAGAACAACACCGACAGCAAGTGACTGAGGGCTGGAATATCAAGAGGTGTTGCTTTTTCGATGCGCATGAAAAATCACTTTCGACGACGCTGCCGCTTGAGGCGCACAACCCCGATCAGGCCGCTTTATAGCAACGCCAGATTGTCACGATGAACGAGCTCGGGTTCATCCACGTAGCCCAACACGCTTTCAATTTCATGACTGGCTCGCCGCGCGATGCGCCGCGCCTCATCGGCTGAATAATTCACCAGACCTCGCGCCAGGTCGTGGCCTGCAGCATCGACACAACCGATCACTTCGCCTCGCTGAAATTCTCCACGTACTTCCACCACACCAATGGGCAAGAGGCTTTTGCCCTGTTCACGCAGGGCCTTGGCGGCCCCCTCGTCGAGTACCAGTTGACCTGCGACCTGCAGGTGATCGGCCAGCCATTGCCGACGCGCCGCCAGTGGTGCCTGGCGTGCCACAAGGTGTGAGCCCAGCGCCTCGCCCGCAGCAAGCCGCGCCAGCACTTCCGTTTCACGCCCACTGACGATGATGGTGTGTGCGCCACTGCGTGCGGCACGCTTCGCCGCCAGAATTTTGGTCAACATGCCGCCCGTGCCCACGTTGGAACCTGCCCCTCCGGCCATTTCTTCCAACTGGGGGTCACCCGCCATGGCTTCATGCACAAATTTGGCATCGGGGTGCTTGCGCGGGTCAGCCGTATACAGACCTGGCTGGTCGGTCAGGATGATAAGCGCGTCAGCCTCAATGAGATTGGCCACCAGTGCGCCCAGCGTGTCGTTGTCGCCGACCTTGATTTCGTCGGTGGTCACGGTGTCGTTTTCGTTGATGATCGGCACCACCTTCAACTCCAGCAGGGTGCGCAAGGTGGATCGGGCATTGAGATAGCGTTCACGATCGGCCAGATCGGCGTGGGTGAGCAGAATCTGGGCGGTATGGAGGCCATGAGCACGGAAACTGCGTTCATACGCCTCAATCAGGCCCATCTGGCCTACGGCGGCGGCGGCCTGGAGTTCATTCAGCGCTTTGGGGCGCTTGCTCCACCCCAAACGCTGCATGCCTTCGGCAATGGCACCGCTGGAGACCAGCACGACTTCCTTGCCTGCGTGAATCAACCCGGCAATCTGCTGTGACCACAGGGCCAGACGTACATGATCCAGCCCCCGGCCTTCGTTGGTCACCAGGCTGCTGCCTACTTTCACTACCAGACGCCCGGCCTGGGCGATGACACTCGAATTCATGCCGCGGCTTCCTCTCCCCGTTCGGTACGGCGCATGCGCTCCAGATGATCCATGATGGCAAAGACCAGAGGCTGACACCCTTCACCCTTGATAGCGGAAATGGCGAATACCGGCCCCTCCCAGCCATATCCAGCGAGAAATTCCCGAATGCGTGTTCCGCGTTCCGCATCATCGATCAGATCGGTTTTGTTCAGCACCAGCCAGCGGTGCTTGTGGTAGAGGCCTTCATCGTATTTGCGCAATTCTTCTGCGATGGCGCGCGCTTCATGTACCGGGTCGGTCTCCGGGTTGAAGGGTGCCAGGTCGACAAGATGCAACAGCAGGTGCGTTCGGGCCAGATGCTTCAGAAACTGGTGCCCCAAACCTGCGCCTTCTGCCGCACCTTCAATCAAGCCCGGAATATCTGCGACGACAAAGCTGCGCTCGGAATCGACGCGGACTACCCCGAGATTGGGGTGCAGGGTCGTAAAGGGGTAATCGGCCACTTTGGGTTTGGCCGCTGAGATGGCGCGAATCAAGGTCGATTTGCCCGCATTAGGCATGCCCAACAGCCCCACATCGGCAAGCACTTTCAGTTCCAGATGCAAGCGCCGCTTTTCACCCTCTTCGCCGGGCGTGCACTGACGTGGTGCACGATTGGTGCTGGACTTGAAATGCAGGTTGCCCAACCCACCCGTACCACCACGAACCACGCACGCACGCTGCCCATCGGCCGCCAAGTCACACAACAATTCGCCGCTCTCGTCATCACTGACGACCGTACCCACCGGCACGCGCAGAATGATGTCGTCCGCGCCTTTGCCGTAACAATCGGCACCCCGTCCGCCTTCGCCATTTTTGGCTTTGAATGAACGTGTGTAGCGATATTCCACCAGGGTATTGATATTACGGTCGGCAGCCAGCCAGATACTGCCGCCACGACCACCATCGCCACCATCCGGCCCGCCCATGGGAATGAACTTCTCGCGTCGGAACGACGCACAGCCGTTGCCTCCGTTACCTGCAGCAACGTCGATGCGAGCCTCATCGATAAATTTCATAGGGAAACTCCAACCGCCAAACGTGAAGGAACGCGGAAATAAAAAGAGCCCTATCCGTGGATAGGGCTCTCGGGGTAAGCGGTAAAACTCAGGCGGAAACCGGAACCACGCTTACGGTACGGCGTCTTTTTTCGCCTTTGACAGCAAACTCGACCACACCATCCACCAAGGCAAACAAAGTGTAATCCTTGCCTACACCGACGTTGACACCAGGGTGAAACTGCGTGCCGCGCTGACGCACCAGAATATTGCCGGCAGGCACAAACTGGCCACCGTAACGCTTGACGCCGAGGCGTTTTGATTCTGAGTCGCGGCCGTTGCGAGAACTTCCGCCTGCTTTTTTATGTGCCATGGTTTACTCCTTCAATCAGGCAGAAATACCGTCAATACGGATTTCCGTGTAGTTCTGACGATGCCCTTGGGTCTTGCGGTAATGCTTGCGGCGGCGCATCTTGAAAATCATGATTTTTTCACCACGTCCATGCGCCAGGACAGTTGCCTTGACGGAAGCACCTTCCACCATGGGCGTACCCACCTTGATGGAGTCGCCATCGGCAACCATCAACACGTCCTTGATTTCCACTTCACCACCGACATCCACGGGCAGGCTTTCCACTTTGAGTTTGCCGCCAGCAGACACCTTGTATTGCTTGCCACCGGTCTTGATTACAGCGTACATGCCTGTCTCCAGTTACTGGGTCGATTCGTAAAACGCGGCATTGTATGTAAACCTTGGCCGCAATGCAAACCAAAACGCCATCCATCCCTAATAAGACGAGGCAACCCACGGAGCCCACCCCTTGACATCACTCAAGTCTCCGGGCCATCTGCCGATAAATTAGCCCACTCCCTTTTCTTCCCCGGAGCATCCCCATGCGCCCCTGCTCGCTCTTGCTTGCTGCTTGGCTAAGCTCATCCCTTGCCGCCTCTGCAACCGATTCCATCGCTTTCGCCCCCTTACCGATGGAAGATCCGGAAACGGTCATGCGCCAGTTCAAGCCCATGCTGAATTACCTGGAAAAATCAGCCGGGATCGGGATTCGCGTGGAATACAGCACCGATTACGCAGAAATCCTGAAGAAATTCAGGGAAGGCCAACTCGATTTGGCTTACCTCGGGCCACTGCCTTACGTCACCCTCAAGGAAAAATATCCCCAAGCCACCCCCGTGGCACATTTCGTGGAGAAATCAGGCAAACCCACGTACACCTGCGCCATTGTCGTCGCGGGCGACAAAGTCCCCCTCGCGACCCTCAGGGGTAAAAAAATTGCCCTGACGCAACCGCTCTCCACGTGTGGCTACCTTTCCACGGACGGCTTGCTGCGCCAAGCGGGCATCACGCTTGAGCAGGCCCGCTACCGCTACCTCGACAAACACGACGAAGTCGCCCTGGCCGTGGCCCGTGGCGAATTTGAAGCAGGCGGCCTAAAAACGGCCATTGGTAAAAAATACGCCCACCTCGGCCTCAACATCATTGCAGAAACCGCCCCCCTGCCCTCCTTTGCGCTCATCGCCAACACCCGCACCATGTCCCCGGAGTGGATCGAAAGGCTGCGCAAGGCACTCACCACTCTTCAGCCAATGAAAGACGCCACAGACACCGCCATCACACGCAACTGGGGTGACAACATCCGCTATGGCGCTGTCCCGGCCGCCGACAGTGACTACGATGGTGTGCGCCGTTTGCGTGCACGCGCCGACATCCCTGAACAGGGCAATTTCTGACGTGCACCTCAACGGTCGCCGCATCCTGCTGCTTTTTCTGTTGCTCGAAACCCTGGCCATCACCTTGCTGGTGGCCAACTGGCAAGGCAAAGCACAGCAATACGCCACACAGAACGCCATCTCGCTGGAAACGGCCTACCGTTCCAGTGTCAACATGTACGCCCTGGCCACCGAATTCGTCTTCAACGACATCGTCAATCGGCCCGAAGTCATCGAAACCTTTCGTGAAGGCGGAAAAGCTCAGGATGAAACCGATCAGGCCCAAGCACGTGGCAAGCTTTATCGCCTGCTCTATCCGGCTTACGTCAAACTCAAGGCACGCAACTTGCGCCAGTTGCATTTCCACCTTGCCAACGGCGATAGCTGGCTGAGGTTTCACGATCCGGCCAAGTTCGGCGACAACCTGTTGGCAATACGCCCCTCGGTACGCATCGCCAATCAGGAAAAACATCCGGTATTCGGTTTCGAGGCCGGACGCGTGCTTTCCGGCTTTCGCTACGTGTTTCCCATCATCATTGGCGGAGAACACCTAGGCAGCCTGGAAACCAGCGTGAATTTCCGCGCGATTCGTGATGGCATGGCCGAACTGGAAAAATCCAGCGAATTCGGCTTCGTGCTGAGGCAGGACGCCGTAGCCGAAAAACTGGCTTCGGATCAGGTGCATCTGTACGGCATCTCCGGTATCCATGAACAATTTCTCGTGGAAGACCCCAAGCTCAAACTCCCAGACTCACCCCCACCCCCCTCTGCCTCAGTGCAAGCGCTCAATGCGCAACTGAAACCCATGCGTAAAGTTATTGAAGGCATGCTGCGAGGGGAAAAGATGACCATCACCCTGAAGCAGGATGGTGACACCTGGGCAGTTACCTTTCTCCCCGTCGAAGATGTTGAAGCGCATCGGGTCGGCTATGTTCTGGCCTATGCCAAGGCTCCGCTGGCCGCCACGCTCTGGCGAGACTTCCTGGCATCCATTCTGCTTTCGACACTCATGCTCGCCGCACTCGGGCTACTGGTCTGGCGGCTCCTTCAGTCACGCACCGCCCTGGAGGCTGAAAAACAAAGCTTAAAAACCATCACGGACACCATCGCTGATGGCCTCTATGCCATGGATGCCCATGGCCACATTACCCTGCTCAACCCCGCAGCACAGGAATTGCTCGGTTTCCAGGAGAGCGCCGTGCTCAATCGGATCGGGCATGACCTGTTTCACTCGCATGCCGTCAATGACCACCTGCCCTTGCATGCCTGCCCGATCTTCCGCCGGGTCAATCGAGGCAAGGCTTTTAATGGCGAAGAAATCTTTTCGCGCGCAGACGGTTCAACCCTGCCCGTAGAGGTCGCCAGCCGCCCGGTGCGTGACGGTGAACGCATTACCGGCTCGGTCACGGTCTTCCGCGATATCACCCAACGCAAAAAAGTGGAAACGGCACTCAATGAAGCCAAAGCAGCCGCCGAGCTCGCCAATCGCATGAAGAGCGAATTTCTGGCCAACATGAGCCATGAGATCCGCACACCGATGAATGGCATCATCGGATTGACACAATTGGCACTCGATTGCGCTAAAGACGATGCGCAGCGCGAATATCTGGAGCTCGTGCGCCAATCTGCCGACGGCCTCATGACCATCATCAACGACATCCTCGATTTTTCAAAAATCGAGGCGGGCCGACTGGAAATCGAGCACATTCCGTTCCGTCTGCGGCAAACCCTGGAAAACTGCATTGCCCCACTGCGACTCAGGGCCACAGAAAAGGGCTTGAGCCTGAATCTGCGCATTCATCCCCATACCCCGGACAGTCTCATCGGCGACCCGGTACGCCTTGCACAAATCATCACGAACCTGCTGGGCAATGCGATCAAGTTCACCGAGAAGGGGGAAATCAGCATTGAGGTCGAAATCAGCGGTACGTTAGGGGGCGACCTCATGCTGGCTTTTGTCGTACGAGACACCGGGCACGGCATACCAGAAGACAAGCTCGATTCGATTTTCGCGGCATTCTCTCAGGCAGATGCCTCCATCACTCGCCGCTTTGGTGGCACCGGTCTGGGGCTTGCCATCGTTCGACATCTGGTTTCACTGATGGATGGGCGCATATGGGCGGAAAGCAAAATCGATCAGGGCAGTGCCTTTCATTTCACCTCCCGCTTCGGCCAAAGCCCTGCGCAAAACCCCGCATCGCAGACACACGTCGAGAAAACGCAGCCGCTTCGGGCACTTCATCTCCTTTTGGTGGAAGACAACGCCGTAAACCGCAAGCTGGCCGTCACGCTGCTGGAAAAGGCCGGGCATCAGGTCGAGGTCGTCGAAGACGGCGCGCAGGCATTGCGAGTACTGCTGGGCACTCATTCCTTTGATGCGGTGCTGATGGATGTGCAAATGCCTGTCATGGATGGTGTGGAAACAACCCACCATCTGCGTGAGCATGAACGCACCCACGGTTCTCATCACCTGCCTATCATCGCCATGACTGCCAATGCCATGGTCGGCGATCGGGAACGTTTTCTGAGTGCCGGTATGGATGACTACCTTGCAAAACCGATCAGAGTGAGCGAACTGTTGGCTGCGCTGGCGCGCGTTACACCCAACGAACCCAACTAGCCCCCCCGAATCTTCTCTCACCCAAACGAAACGGGCCGACAAGTCGGCCCGTTTCGCTCAGCAGAACAAAAAGGTCAGACGATCAACGGCACAATCAGCAGGGCCACGATGTTGATGATTTTGATCAGGGGGTTCACGGCCGGGCCGGCGGTATCCTTGTAGGGGTCGCCCACGGTATCGCCCGTCACAGCAGCCTTGTGCGCTTCAGAACCCTTACCGCCATGGTTGCCTTCCTCAATGTACTTCTTGGCGTTGTCCCATGCGCCACCGCCGGTGGTCATGGAGATGGCCACGAAGATGCCGGTGACGATGGTGCCCAACAGCACACCGCCCAACGCCTGCGGGCCGAGGATGATGCCAACCAGCACAGGCACCAAAACGGGCAGCAGCGACGGCACCATCATTTCCTTGATGGCGGCCTTGGTCAGCATGTCGACGCAGGTGCCGTATTCCGGCTTGGCCTTGCCTTCCATGATGCCCTTGATTTCCTTGAACTGGCGACGCACTTCCACCACCACGGAGCCAGCCGCACGACCGACGGCTTCCATGCCCATGGCACCGAAGAGGTAAGGCACCATGCCGCCGATGAACAGGCCGATGATGACCATATGGTTGGAGAGGTCGAAAGCCGTGGAGACACCCAGCTTGGCTTCCAGCGCATGAGTGTAGTCGGCAAACAGCACCAGAGCAGCCAAACCGGCAGAGCCGATGGCGTAACCCTTGGTCACCGCCTTGGTGGTGTTACCTACAGCATCCAGCGGGTCGGTGATGTTGCGGATGGCCTCAGGCAGCTCGGCCATTTCAGCGATACCACCGGCGTTGTCGGTCACGGGGCCATAAGCATCCAGGGCGACGATGATGCCGGTCATGGAAAGCATCGAGGTCGCGGCAATGGCGATGGCATACAAACCGCCCAGTTCATGGGCCGCCCAGATGGCGAAGCACACCGCCAGCACCGGTGCTGCGGTCGAACGCATGGAGACGCCCAGACCCGCAATGATGTTGGTGCCGTGACCCGTGGTCGATGCCTGCGCAATGTGACGTACCGGCGCATATTCCGTCGCGGTGTAGTACTCGGTAATCACGACCATGGCCGCCGTCAATACCAGACCAATCAGCGAGGCCAGATAAACATTCATCGCGGAAATGATCTGACCGCCGACCTCCACCCCTTCCGGGAACATCATGGTCGTGATGGGGTAGAAAGCCACCAGTGCAATGGCACCGGCAACCGCCAGACCGCGATAGAGCGCGTTCATGATCTTGCCGCCTTCGCGCGCCTTCACGAAGAAGGTGCCCACGATGGAGGCAATGATGGAAACACCGCCCAGCACCAGCGGATAAATCACCGCGCTGGTCGCAGAAGCCCCGGTCACCATCAATCCACCCAGCAACATGGTGGCAATGATGGTCACGGCATAGGTTTCGAACAGGTCAGCGGCCATACCGGCACAATCGCCCACGTTGTCACCCACGTTGTCGGCAATCACTGCGGGGTTGCGCGGATCATCCTCAGGAATACCTGCCTCAACCTTGCCCACCAGATCGGCACCGACGTCAGCACCCTTAGTGAAGATGCCGCCGCCCAGACGAGCAAAGATGGAAATCAGCGAACCGCCAAACCCCAGTCCTACCAAGGCATGTACGGCATCACCCGAAGCCATGCCCATGCTCATGAGAATGGCGTAGTACCCTGCCACCCCCAGCAACCCGAGGCCCACAACCAGCAGACCGGTGATGGCACCACTGCGGAAAGCCACGTTCAGCGCCGCATTCAACCCCTGATTGGCGGCCTCTGCGGTGCGAATGTTGGCGCGAACAGACACGTTCATGCCGATAAAACCGGCCGCACCGGAAAGAATCGCACCAATGGCGAAGCCCACGGCCGTGGACATGGAAAGAAAGACCGCAATCAAGGCAAACAACACCACACCCACCATACCGATGGTGGTGTACTGGCGTTTGAGATAGGCCTGAGCCCCCTCTTGCACTGCGGCAGCAATCTCACGCATTCGATCATTGCCAGTCGGCAGCCCGACAATCCACTTAATGGACATGACCCCGTAAACCAGGGCCAGTACCGCCGCCACAAGGGCGAACATCAGACCATCATTCATTGCTTAATCTCCTAGAAAGGCAACCAAAACATAAAGTTAAACGCCGTACCGTACCGGTCTCCCCTCCTGCGACAGCACAGCCGTTCTGCCTGGCTTGAGTCAGGTCTAGATTTGAATTCAGTCCTGCACATGCCGTGCATCCACAAGGGAAGAACATGGCATGCCTACATATCCTTTCCCAACGCCAACCCACCTTCGAAACGCATACCCGGCTCAAACCCGAAGATGGACTGCAAATCGAGCTCGCGTATCAAGGCATCGACAGCCGCCTGACCGTGCTCCCTGGCCACTTCGGACAGAATCAGCTTGGCAGAATTGCTGTTGTAAAAGCCGCCAAAATCGGCCTGTACTTTCAGCAATTGGCGAGCGCGATCGAGCGTCATGGTCGGCTAAAGTAATCAAGGGCGCTTGAAGCGCCCTTGATCATTGTTAAAGTTTGAATTCCGGCAGTTTCTTCGCCACCGCTGCATTCTTCAGCGTGACGTACTTCGGCAGGCCATTTTCATACTTCGGATAGTCCTCACCCTGAATCAAACCGGAGAGGTAGTTGCGGCACGTGTCGGTGATGCCGTAGCCATCCTTGCTGATGAAATCGCGCGGCATGAATTTCTCGACATTGGCCACATCCTTCAGCTCAGCATGGCCGATCTTGTACTTGTAAGGCACATCGGACAGGCGCACGACAGTCGGCATGACCGAGTTTTTGCCTTTGATGGCCAGTTCCACCGCCGCCTTGCCCAGCTCGTAGGCCTGCTTGACGTCCGTTTTGGAAGCCACGTGACGGGCAGCACGTTGCAGATAGTCGGCAACAGCCCAGTGGAATTTGTAACCCAGGGCATCCTTGATCATGTTGGCCACCACGGGAGCCGCGCCACCGAGCTGGGCATGACCGAAGGCATCTCGCGTACCCTGTTCGGCCAGAAACTTGCCATCGGGGTAATGACAGCCTTCCGAGACGACCACAGTGCAGAAACCGTGCTTTTTCACGTTCTCATCCACTTTCGCCAGGAATTTCTTCTGGTCGAATTCGATTTCCGGGAAGAGGATCACCACGGGGATGCCCCGATCCGCAACCAAACCACCGGCTGCGGCAATCCAACCTGCATGACGTCCCATCACTTCCACCACGAAGATCTTGGTGGAGGTCTTGGCCATGGAACGCACGTCGTAGGAAGCTTCCAGTGTGGACACGGCGATGTACTTGGCGACAGAACCAAAGCCGGGGCAGCAGTCGGTGATGGGTAGATCGTTGTCCACCGTCTTGGGTACGTGGATGGCCTGGATGGGGTAGCCCATGGCCTCAGACAGTTGGGAAACCTTGTAGCAGGTATCGGCAGAGTCGCCCCCGCCGTTGTAGAAGAAATAGCCGATGTTGTGGGCCTTGAAGACTTCGATCAGACGCTCGTATTCGCGTTTGTTGGCTTCCAGGCTCTTGAGTTTGAACCGGCAAGAGCCGAATGCGCCCGATGGTGTGGAGCGCAGGGCCGCGATGGCCTCATCGGATTCCTTGGTGGTATCGATCAGATCTTCGGTCAATGCGCCGATGATGCCGTTGCGACCGGCATAGACCTTGCCGATGACGTCGCTGTGTTTGCGCGCCGTTTCGATCACACCACAAGCTGAGGCGTTGATGACGGCCGTCACGCCGCCAGACTGTGCATAAAACGCATTTTTTTTCTTGGCCATACCGTTCTCCTAAAACCAAAAGGCGCGGGAAACCGCGCCTTTGCATGACAGACTCATTGAATACCGCTTTCACCCCGGCGCTCGGCGTCTTTTTCCTCCTGCACCTTGAGCAGGGTGATGATGCAGTCTCCCAAGCTGTCGTACTCCTCCTTGCCCGTACCAAAGCGGTCTTTGACGGAGTAGTAGAACATGGCCCGGAAGGCCGACAAGCCGGTGCGGGAAATGACGAACGCGCAGTCGCCCACAATCCAGAAAAGCGCCGGACACAGGGTCAGCTCACGATCTCCGGGCGACAGACGGATTTCGGTTTCCGCTTCCTGAATGTCAGCCTCACGACCGAAACGCTCCTTGATGGTGGCCTGCACCAACCGGATCTCGGAGGTGGAAAATTCCGGAAAGTCGGCGGACTGCGCGGTCATGGGGCTTATTTCTTGATGCTGTCCAGACCAGCGAACACGGCAGAGGTGATGCTGTCCACAGAACCCACACCAGAAACCTTGACATACTGAGGGGCTGCAGCCTCTCCAGTCTTGCCCCAGTCACCATAGAACTGCACCAGCGGCTCGGTCTGTGCGTGGTACACATCCAGGCGCTTCTTCACGGTTTCTTCCTTGTCGTCGTCACGCTGAATCAGGTCTTCGC
>Ga0208371_1000122_pt1 | contig 28838 bp, 19 predicted proteins | sample SubbioCR12Aug_1A_FD_184827 | JGI IMG/M metagenome (GOLD analysis project Ga0208371, IMG submission 184827) | Serpentinite rock and fluid subsurface biosphere microbial communities from McLaughlin Reserve, California, USA - CR12Aug_1A (SPAdes) | ecosystem: Environmental > Terrestrial > Deep... | reverse complement strand
CGTCTCGTAGGCATTGCCCGAGAGCTGCACCCGGTACATCCCCAGGTTGGATGAGCGGATGCCGGGCTTTGCCGGGCTCTCGGAATAGACCTGGGGGAGCGTGACGAAGGGGCCGCCGTCGTTTGGCCAGGAAACCAGCTGCGGCAGTTTATCGATGGCGGTCCGGTTGGCCATGGCCGGCCCGCTCCCCACGGTGCGGGGCAGAAGGTGCCAGGCGCCGGGGATCGCCTTCAGGAGCGAGGCCGGGTTCTTCAACGCTTCTGCCGGGTTGATCTTGAGCGCCACCAGCGCCTCGATGGCTGCCAGGGAGTCGCGAAAGAGGTAGCGCGCCCGCTCCAGGGTACCGAACAGGTTGCCGAGCATGGGGAAGCCGCACCCCTTCACGTTGGTGAACAAAAGCGCCGGCCCCCCGGCCCGGTAGACCCGGCGCTGGATCGCCCCCACTTCCAGATACGGGTCGGTTTCCCGCTCGATGGTCACCAGCTGGCCGGTGGCCGTCAGATCGCGAACCGTTTCCCGGAGATTTCGATAGCCCATCCGCTCCCCCTCCTTGCCGTTGCTGACTGTATGTAGTCCACTCCTTCGAGCGCGTCAACGAAAAAGCGCCGTCTGCCCGGCCGCAGCCAAGGTCGCTTGATTTCCGCCGTCCCTGGTCTACAGTTTAGCAGGCTTTCCCTCCGGAAACTCCGGATGGGCAACGGACTCCCCCAGGCTGGAAGGATCGGCATGCACCGTCTCACCCTCTTCAAAAAGCTGCTCCTGGCAATGCTGTTGATCTCCCTGGTGCCGCTCTTCATCTCCTCGGTCATCCTCTTCGTCAACCTGCGCACCACCAGCCACGAGCTTGCCGAGCGGATCGCCGCGTCCGTGGACCTGCAGGCCTCCGAGAACCTGGAGATGCGGGCGCGCCAGATCGCCGCCAACGTGGCAGCCTACCTGAAGGACTGCGAGGCGGACCTGCGGCTGGCAGCGAGCCTTTCGGAATCGCCCGAGTCCCTTGCCGCGTTCTATGCCAGCCGCAACGACGAGATCTGGTATCGCGGCGGCACCGCCACCTCTCCCCGTGAGGTGAAAGAGACGATCCCCCGCTACTGGTCGCTGGAGATCGTCGACCGGCAGGGGCAGCAGCGGTTCGTGATCCGCCACGGCCGCCGGCTCGCCACGGCCGAACTGGCGAATGTGGCAGATCCGGCCAACACCGAATTCAAAAGCGAGCGCTATTTTGCCGACACCATCCATCTCAAACAAGGGGAGATCCAGGTCTCCCACCTGACCGGCTTCCACATCGGCAAGGCCGAGCAGCTCGGCAGCGCCACCGAGCCCGAGCTGGCCGCAGGGGGCAAGGAATACCGGGGCGTCATCCGCTTCTCCACCCCGCTCTACTCCAGAAACGGCGCCCTGCGCGGGATCATGGTCCTCTCCCTCGACCACCGCCACCTGATGGAATTCAGCCAGCACGTCCTTCCCGGCAAGGTCGGGGAGACCGTCTTCCCCTCCTACCGCAGCGGCAATTACGCCTTCATGTTCGACGACGAGGGGTGGATGATCACCCATCCCAAGTTCTGGGACATCCGGGGGGTGGATGCGGCGGGGCGCCAGGTCCCTCCCTACACCGCCAGCTCCGGCAAGGAGGATATCGCAGCCGGCCGCATCCCCTACAACCTGGACCATGCCGGCTTCATCCACCCCAACTACCCGGTGGCGGCCCGCCAGGTCCGCGAACACAAGAGCGGCTACGTAGACGTGACCAACGTGGGGGGGGCCAAGAAGGTCATGGCCTTTGCCCCGATCCCCTACAATACCGGCCCCTATAAGCGTTACGGCATCTTCGGCGGGGTGACCATCGGTTTCCAGGCCGACCTGTTCCATGAACCGGCCAGGGCCGCGGTGGAGATCATCGACAGCCAGCTCAAGGGCCACGTGGGGGAAAGCGTCCTGATCCTGTTCGGCACCGCACTTTTGACCCTGGGCGCGGCCTGGCTCCTCTCCCGCAGCATCACCCGTCCGCTGGCCCTGCTCACCCGCCAGGCCCGCATGCTCGCCGAGGGGGGGCACGGCACCAGGGTGCAGGTCGCGGGAAAGGACGAGCTGGGGGAGCTGGCCTCCGACTTCAACCGGATGGCCGACGAGCTGGAACGGCGCAACAGCAGCCTGATGGACACCCTGTCCGAGCTGGAGCACTCCCGGCAGCAGATCATCGAGGAGCGGAACTTCAAGGAGAGCATCCTGGGGAGTATCTCCAGCGCCATCCTCTCCTTCTCCCCCTCGGGCATCCTCCTGTCGGTCAACCGTTACGGCATGGAGCTGCTCGCCCCCCATGCCTCTCCCGGCATCTTTTTCGGCGACCTGTTCCGGGAATGGGAACCGGTGGCAAAACGGCTCGCCACGGTGTTGGAACAGCGGGACGGCTACGGCAGGACGCCGCTGATCCTGACCGACCAGGGGAGACGGCGCCACTTCGACATCGGCATGTTCCCCATCGGCAGCGGGGCAGCGCAGGGGGTGACGGTCACCATCCGGGAAGAGACCGAAAAGGAGCGGATGCGCGAGGAGATGACCCGCATGGACCGTTTCGCCTCGCTGGGCAAGCTGTCGGCCGGCATCGCCCACGAGGTGCGCAATCCCCTCACCGGGATCACGCTCCTTCTGGACGACCTCCACGACCGGCCCGGACTCGATCCGGATACCCAGTCGATGGTTGGCAAGGCGCTTGCAGAAATCGAACGGGTGGAGAGGCTGATCTCGTCGCTGCTCACCTACGCCTCACCGGCCCGGGCCCGGTTCGCCACGGCCGATCTGAACCTGGCGGTCCAGGACAGCGTCATCCTGTTCCGGCGCGCCTGCGAGAAGCAGGGGGTGGAGCTCTCCTGCAGCCCCGGACCGCTCCCCCCCTTCTCCTTCGACGTGGACCAGGTGAAGCAGGTGCTCCTGAACCTGATCGCCAACGCCCTGGACGCGGTACCGGCAGGAGGGAGGATCGTCATCGCCACGGCCCGCAAGGAGCGGCACGCCGTCATCACCGTTGCCGACACCGGGCCGGGGATTCCGGCCGACGACATCCCGCTCCTGTTCGAGCCGTTCTTCAGCCGCAAGTCGGCCGGCACCGGACTGGGGCTCTCCATTGCCCAGCGGATCATCGAGGACCACCATGGAACCATCGACGTAACGAGCGTTCCCGGCGAAGGTACCCTCTTCACCATTTCCCTCCCCCTTGACGGAGAGGATCTCCCGGCAACGGGGGAGAGGCCACGGACAGAGCATGGAAAAGATCCTGATCATTGACGACGAGTCGTTCATCCGCGAGAACGTCCAGCGAATCCTGGCCGAGGACGGCTACCAGGTCCTCACCGCTGCCGACGGCACCGCGGCCCAGGAGCTGGTGGCGGGCGAAGAGATCGACCTGGCGCTTCTCGACCTGAACCTGGGGCGGGAGAACGGCATCGATGTGCTCAAATCCCTGAAGGAGCTCGATCCGGAACTGCTGGTCATCATCATCACCGGGTTCGGCTCGGTGGAAAGCGCCGTGGCAGCCCTCAAGATGGGGGCCTTCCACTACATGAAAAAACCGTTCAAGGCCGATGCGCTACGGGTCATCGTCAAGCTCGCCCTGCAGACCACCAGCCTCAAGCGGGAGGTCCGCGCCATCCGCCAGGGCGCCCTGGAATTCTTCGAAAAGGTGCCGATGGTGGGGGTGAGCGCCGCCCTGAAGGAGATCATCCGCCAGGCCCGCGAGGTGGCCCGCTATGCCGGCGCCACGGTGCTCATCACCGGCGAGTCGGGCACCGGCAAGGAGCTGGTGGCCAAGGCGATCCACCACCTCTCCGACCGGTGCGAGGCGCCGTTCATCGAGATCAACTGCGCCTCCATCCCGGTCAACCTCCTGGAAAGCGAGCTCTTCGGCCACGAAAAGGGGGCCTTCACCGATGCGTCCAGCCGCAAGCCGGGGCTGTTCGAGACTGCCAACAAGGGGACCATCTTCCTCGACGAGATCGGCGAGATGGAGCCGGCCATGCAGGCCAAGCTGCTCCGGGTCCTGGAGAGCCGCCAGATCAGGCGCGTCGGCGGAACCAGGAACATCGAGGTGGATGTGCGCGTCATCTCCGCCACCAACCGCAATCTCAAGGAGGCGATCCGCGACGGCCGCTTCCGCGAAGACCTCTACTACCGTCTGAACGTCTTCCCGATCCACATCCCGCCGCTGCGGGAGCGACGCGAGGACATCCCCGCCATTGCCGCTTTCTACCTGGACAAGTACAGCAAGGCGTTCTCACGCGGCTTCCACGACATGGACCCGGCGGCCCGTCAGCTGCTGGAGGCCTACCCCTGGCCCGGCAACATCCGCGAGCTGAAAAACGTCATCGAAAAGATCTGCATCATCCACCAGGGGCCGTTGCTGCTCCCGGCCTACCTGCCGGCAGAGATCAAGGGAGAGGAGCCCTCCCGGCAGGCCAGCGCTGCGGACGAACTGAGCCAGGTGGCGCACGTCGGGCTGGAGGAGGCGCTGGCGCGCTACGAACGCCGGCTCATCTCATCGGCCCTGGACCAGTGCGACGGCAACGTCCTCAAGGCGGCCCAACTGCTCGGGATTCCCCGCGGCACCCTGCGGTACCGGATGGCCCGTCTCGGTCTCTGAATACCGTATCCCAAAACAACGTTGCGCAGCATCCGAATGGCGAAAAGCTGCCACTGCTACTGGCGGATTTTCGCCACCAGGAGAGCGCAGACCCCATCCCCCGCATCCCCCTGTTTTCCCGAATGTCAGAGAATGCAACGGCTTGCCGCACTGCCGAAATCTGGCATCATGATTGCTCAAAACATTTTTTCATAAGGGGTGGAACCTCCCCCCCTGTCCGGGTTGTTGTCCACCGGAAACCTGCTATTCTGAAGAGAAAACCCACCAAAGGAGGAGCACATGAACAGAAGAATCGTTGCCCTGGCAACAGCACTCTGCCTGGCCCTGCCGGGAGCGGCCCTGGCGGCAAAGGTAAAGATCGGCTTCATCAACTCCATCACCGGTCCCGAGGCCCCCATCGGCGAAAACCTCTCCAACGGGGTCACCCTTGCCATCGAAGACCTGAAAAAGAAGAAGATCGACGTGGAACTCCTCAAGGAAGACGATACCGGCAAGCCGCAGATCTCCATGAGCGCCATGGAGAAGCTGGCAGGCCAGGGTGTCGCCGGCGTGGTGGGCCCCTATACCTCTGCCTGCGCCAACGCCGTTGCCAAGCTGGCGGAAAAGTACAAGGTTCCCCTGCTCGTCCCGGCAGCAGCCAAGGAAGAGATCACCCGCCAGGGCTTCAAGTGGGTCTACCGGCTGAACGCCCCGGCCGACCAATACGCCTCGTCGCTCATCGACGCGGCCCTTGCCATGGGCAAACCGAAGACCATCGCCTTTATCTACGAGAACACCGATTTCGGCACCTCCACGGTGAAGACCGCCAAGGCTTATGTGGCCAGGAAAGGGATCAAGGTCGTTGCTGACGAGTCCTACTCCAAGGGGTCGCCCGACTACCGTTCCACCCTGACCAAGATCAAGGCCGAAAAGCCCGACCTGGTCTTCATGGTCTCCTACGTGGCCGACGCCATCCTCCTGATGCGCCAGTCCCGCGAGGTCGGACTCCAGCCCCAGGCCTTCCTCGGCGGCGGCGCCGGCTTCACCACGGTCCAGTTCGCCAAGGAGAAGGCGATATCCAACAACGTCTTTTCCACCACCCAGTGGACCGACGACGTGAACTGGCCCGGCGCCAAGGACTTCTTCAACCGCTACAAGGCAAAGTTCGGCAAGGAGCCGACCTATCATGCCGCCTGCGCCTACCAGGCAATGGTCATCATGGGCGAAACCGCCGCAGCCAATGGCGGCGACCGGGAAAAGACCCGCGCCGGCCTCAGGTCGGGGAGCTGGAAAGGGATCATGGGCGAAGTGAAGTTCGAGGACTATGAAGGCTTCAACAACCAGAACCGGCACCAGATGCTGATCCTGCAGATCCAGAACGGCAACTTCGAGACGGTCTTCCCGACCAAGTTCGCCTCCAAGAAGCCGATATTCCCCTTCCCGCGCTGGAAATAGCCGGTTCCCGTCCGGAAAGGGTTCTTTTCCGCCCTGGCGGTGTCAATCTTCGGGATTCCTTGTGCGGCGTAGCGCTGCTACGCCTCCGCGCAATCCCTTGATTTCCTTGCCAGGACGAAAAATCTCTCCTTTCCGATCCGGGAACCGATACGATAGTTTCTCATCCGGTGTTGCCGGATGGAAACTATAACGCCGCACGGCCCACAGTTGCCGGACAGGCCACGTCCGGCAGCTGTGGGCCGCAAGCAGGCGATTCCGGGCCTTTAAGTTCTCATCGGAGACAGTTCATGACCATCTTTCTGCAATCGGTAATCAGCGGTGTCCTGATCGGCGGGGTCTACGCCCTGATCGGCATCGGCCTGACCATCATCTTCGGCGTCATGCGGGTCATCAACTTCGCCCACGGCGACCTGCTGATGGTCGGCATGTACCTGACCTACAACCTGTTCACCCTGACCGGGATCGACCCGTTCGTCTCGATCATCATTACCATCCCGCTCATGTTCCTGTTCGGCGCCTTTCTGCAGAAGATGTTCATCAACCGGATGATCGGCAGCCTCCCCCAGAACCAGATCCTGCTCACCATCGGCATGGGGCTGATCATGAGCAACACCATGATGCTGATCTACACCTCGGACTACAAGATCCTCTCCACCTCCTACTCCTCCGACAGCATCCAGATCCTCCAGACAGTGGTAAACCCCGACAAGTCCGAACGCCTCTACAACAAGGGGAACCATCTCGTTGCCAAGGCGCTCGGCGCGCCCGCGGAAGACGCCGCAACCCAGCTCGCCAAGGCGGACACCCGCTACGAAGAGGCACTTAAAGCGAAACCCGGGCAGTTCCGGGTGCTCAACAACTGGGGCGCGGCCCTGACCGGCCAGGCCCGGCTGAAGAAAGGGGCGGAAGCGGATGCCCTGGCCGCAAAGGCAGAGGAAAAACTGGACGCTGCCGCGGCACTCACCCCCGACGACTTTGACATCGCCTACAACCGGAGCGCCGTCCTCGCCTTCAGGGCTTCCAGAGCCCACGGCGCGGATGCCGACGCCCTGTTCAAGAAGACATATGCGTCCCTGCAGGCGGCCAACGAGCTGCAGGCCGACGACTACGACCTCCTCAACCTCTGGTCGGCCACCCTGTTCAGCGAGGCCACGTTGAAGTCCGGCAGCGAGGCCGAGCGTCTCGTTGCCTCTGCCTACGAGAAATACGCCGCTGCCCAGGCGGCAAAGCCGACCGCGGAAGGCGCGACAGCCGAGCCCGTTCCCGATGCGACGAAAACCCCGGCAGAGATGCGGGATACCCTTGGCAAGAGCCTGGCCTCCTTTACCCCGCAGCTCAAGGTCAAGGCCGACAAGCGCGACGCCGGCATCTCCGTCTCCACCCCGCTGGCCATCTCCTTCGTCATCACCGCCTTCATCACCCTGATCCTCTACTGGTTCCTGATGAAGACCGATACCGGCCAGGCGATCCGCGCCACGGCCCAGGACCGTGAGGCTGCCCAGCTGATGGGGATCAACGTCAAGTGGATGTCCATCCTCGCCTTCGGCATGGGAGCCTCCCTGGCGGGCACGGCCGGGGCACTGGTCTCGCCGACCTACTACATCTTCCCCCAGATCGGCAGCATCTTCACCCTGAAGGCCTTTGTCATCACGGTGCTGGGAGGGATGGGGAGCATCGTCGGCGCCACCCTCGGCGGCATCATCATCGGCATCGCCGAATCGGTCAGCGCAGTCTACATCTCGTCCGGCTGGAAGGATGTGGTCGTGTTCGTCCTGTTCCTGCTGGTCCTTCTCTTCAAACCGTCCGGACTGCTCGGCAAATCAAGAATGTAGCGGGGTTGCATGCAATGAAATTTACCGACGTTACCATGGGCAACACCAGGGGCATCTCCCCGGTTGCGGTCATACTCTGGCTGGTCATCCTGACGGGCCTGTTCCTGTTTCCCAAGGCGGTGGAAAGCCCCTATGCCCTGCACATCATGATCCTCTTCTTCCTCAGCACCATCATGGGTGAGAGCTGGAACATCCTGGGGGGCTACACCGGGCAGTACTCGGTCGGCCATGCCGCCTATTTCGGCGCCGGGGCCTACACCACCATGATCCTGATGCAGTTCAGGCAGATCCCCCCCTGGTACGGCATGCTGGCAGGGATCGTCGTCGCCCTGGTGGTCTCCCTGATCATCGGCTCCATCTGTTTCCGGCTGCGCGGGCCGTACTTCGTCCTCGCCTCCATCGCCGTGGCCGAGATCCTCCGGCTCACGGCCATGAACCTGAAGGACCTGACCAACGGCGCCGAAGGCATCCTCGCCACCGAAATCCCCCCCTTTACGCTGGGGGGGACCGTCGTCACCGACTTCATGACCAAGGTACCGTTCTACTACATCGGCCTGGTGGTGGCCCTGCTGACGATCCTGGTCACCTGGCTGGTGCAGAATTCCAAGTTCGGCTACTATTTCCAGGCGATCCGCGAGGACCAGGACGCGGCCCACTCCCTGGGGATCAACCTCACCATCTACAAGAACATCGCCCTGGCCATCTCGGCGGTCTTCACCTCGCTGGCCGGCAGCTTCTATGCCATCTACATCGGCTTCATCGACCCCCCCACGGTCCTGTCGCTCGACAACTCGGTGCAGATCGTCCTGATCTGCATCATCGGCGGCATCGGCACCATCTGGGGGCCGGTCATCGGCTCCCTGGTCCTGGTCCCGCTTTCCGAGGCGCTGCGCAGCAACCTCATCGCCCAGCTCTTCTTCAAGATGGGGGTTGCCGAGGAGTCGGGGGTCGGCGTATTCCTCAAGGAGCACCTGGCCCACGCCCATGCCCTGATCTACGGGATCCTGGTGGTGGTCGTCATCCTCTTCATGCCGGACGGGGTCCTGGGCTATGCCCGGAAACTGACCAAGAAAAAAGGAATATCGTAGGGGCGATCCTTGTGATCGCCCGATTACAAGACGATCACAAGGATCGCCCGATTACAGGGCGAATACAAAACCCGATAACAGGGCGATCACAAGGATCGCCCCAACAGGGAATACACATGCCAATCCTGGAAATCAAACATGTCAGCAAGTTTTTCGGCGGCCTGGCCGCCAACTCGGATGTCTCCTTTCTGATGGAGGAGGGGATGATCATGGGTCTTATCGGCCCCAACGGCGCCGGTAAGACCACCCTCTTCAACTGCATCACCGGCTATTATCCCCCCACCAAGGGAGAGGTTCTCTTCAAGGGGATGCGGATGAACGGCCTGCAGCCGGACAAGGTCTGCAAACTGGGGATGGTGCGCACCTGGCAGAAGGTGCGCCCCCTGGCCAAGCTCTCCGTGGTCGACAACGTCATGGTGGGCGCCCTCTGCCGGACCAACTCCCTGAAGGTCGCCCGGGAGATGGCCATGGAGCAGATCCGGGTGGTGCGGCTGGAGCACAAGGTCGACTTCCCGGCGGGCGGCCTCCCCATCGGCGAGCGGAAAAAGCTGGAGGTGGCGCGGGTGCTGGCCACCAAGCCGCAACTGCTCCTGCTCGACGAGGTCATGGGGGGGCTGAACCCCGCCGAAAGCGACGAGATCATCCAGCTGATCCTGGAGATCAAGAAGACCGGCATCACCCAGATGGTCATCGAGCACGACATGAAGGCGATCATGCGGATCTCCGACCGGATCGTGGTGTTGAACTCCGGCGAGAAGCTGGCAGAAGGGACGCCGGAGGAGATCGTCAACAATCCGGACGTGATCACGGCATATCTGGGAGAGGCACATGCTTAAGCTCGACAAGCTCAACTTCAGCTACGGCGACCTGAAGGTCCTCTGGGACATCGACCTGGAGGTCAACAAGGGGGAGATCGTCACCGTGGTCGGCGCCAACGGCGCGGGCAAATCGACCACCCTCAAGAACATCTCGCGCCTGGTTGCCTGGGAGTCCGGCTCCATCACCTTCGACGGCACCGATCTTGCCAAACTGGAATCGCACCAGGTCGTGGAGTTGGGGATCGTGCACGTACCGGAGGGGCGCAAGATCTTCCCGGAGATGACGGTGGTGGAGAACCTGCGCATGGGCTCCTTCATCAAGAGCGCCCGGCCCGACCGCGAGGCGAACATCGACAGGGTCTTCAGCCTGTTCCCCCGGCTCAAGGAGCGCGAAAAGCAGCTGGGAGGGACCATGTCCGGCGGGGAGCAGCAGATGCTCGCCATTGCCAGGGGGCTCATGGCCAACCCCAAGGTGCTGCTCCTGGACGAGCCGTCGCTCGGTCTCGCCCCGCTCCTGGTCAAGTTCATCTTCGACATCATCCAGGAGATCAACCGCCAGGGAGTGACGGTCCTCTTGGTGGAGCAGAACGTCTACCAGTCGCTGCGCATCGCCCACCGGGCCTATGTCCTGGAAACGGGGCGGGTGGTCCTGACCGGCACCGGCGAGGCGCTTCTGAACGACGATCACGTCAAGAAGGCGTTTTTGGGGATGTAACGGACCGGTGGTCCGAGACCGGCAATTCCGGAGGAACATATGACCAAAGTCGAGAAATGGATGACGCGCAACCCCATCACCATCGAGGCGGACGCCTCCATCATCGAGGCGATCCACCTGATGAAGGAAAAGGAGATCCGCCGGCTGCCGGTGATGCAGAACAATTCCTTCGTCGGTCTCATCACCGACCGGATGATCAAGGAGTACACCCCCAGCAAGGCAACAGCCCTGGACACCTGGGAGATCCACTATCTTCTTTCCAAGACCCCGGTCAAAGAGGCGATGAATTCCACCCCCTACACCGTAACCCCGGATATGGACCTGACCGATGCGGCGCAACTGATCCACGACAGAAAACTGTACGGCCTCTGCGTAGTGGACGCGGACAAGCGCCTGGTGGGGATCTTGACCACCACCAACATACTCGAAGCGCTCATTGCCATCTGCAAGAATCCCCAGACTTGCTCTGAGTGAAGAAAGGTGCTATAGTGCCCGCCCAGATGAAAAACCGCAAATTTATGCATTGACAGGGACTCCCTGATGAAGTATCTTCATTAGAAATTCCTTCGATAGCGATACTGCCCAACCATCCGCGAGGATGGGACGGAAAGCCTACGGGTCTCACCGAGACAGCCGGGTTGCCGAACTATCAAAAATCCGATAGATAGCGTCTGCCCGGCTTTTTTACTATCTGCTCAGCCAATCAACGTACTGCCGGCACGGGGAAGAACCCGACAGGACCCCCTCAACCCCCGCTGAACGCCCGAGTACGGATTGACAAGAGGTCTGTATACTGTAGACTGTTTCCGATGCATATTCTAACGATGGAGCATGCTCTATGAAGCGTCTGGCAGGTTTGGCACCACTCCTCTCCCTCATGCTGCCGGGTTTTGCCTTTGCAGCCGATCTGAACGTCGACGGAACCACGCTGCTCAGGATAGAGGAGCGGAGCGCCCCCGGCTTTTCCAAGCAGACCATTGCCCCGGCAACCCAGTTTCTGGGGATCGACGCTACCGACGTCGGCGCAAAGGGCTTGTCGTTCCATCTCTACGGATGGGGACGGGCCGATCTGGCAGACAAGAGCGCCGGGGATGAAAAAACCGACGCGAACCTCACCTACGGCTACGTCAAATATCGCAAAGGCTTCCCCAATGCAGCCCTGATCGGCAAGGCGGGCCGCTTTTTCGTCTTCGAGGGGATCATCAACGAGCAGGTGGACGGGGCCCAGGCCCAGATCCTCCTCCCCTACGGCGTGACAGTCTCGGCCTTCGGCGGCGTGCCGGTCGAGCTCGATCGCGGCAGCAACACCAAGGGAGACCTGATCGGCGGCGGCCGGCTTGGCTTCCGCTACGGCGGGATCTTCGATATCGGCCTTTCCGGCATCCACGAGCGCAACACCTACCTGGACACCCTGGCCCGCGCTGACCGGCAGCTGGTCGGCGGCGACATCTGGTTCTCGCCGCACCGGATGGTCGACATCACCGGCCGCAGCAGCTACAACGCCACCACCGAAGACTTTGCCGAACACTCCTACCAGATGAACATCCGTCCTGGCCACGGACTCACCGTTGCCGCCGATTACAGCGACATCAGCGCCAAGGACTACACCACCTTCGCCAACATGATCTTCAACACCTTCAACTCCTCCAGCAACGACAACCTGAAAAGCTATGGCGGCAGCCTCACCTACACCGACCTGAAACCGCTGGAAATATTCGTCGAGTACAAGCATTTCAAGCGCGATGTCACCGGTGACGCCGACCGGTTCGGCGGCGAGATTCGCGCCGCCCTGCTCGACGGGGCATTCATGCCCGGTTTCGGATACCGGCGGGTCTCGTCCTCCAGCTCCGGGAGCATCCCCTCATACGACCAGATCCGCGCCTTTGCATCGTACGTCAAAGGTCCCTATGCCGGCAGCATCGACTTCATAACCGATCTGTACGACAAGCAGTTCTACGGCACCGACTCCGATTACGCCTATGAACTGAGCGGCTCGCTGGGTTACCGGATCTCGCCGGTCCTGCAGCTCTCCGGTGACCTGGCTTACGCCTCCAATCCCGACTACAAAGACCAGGTCAAAGGGCTCGTGCGCCTCACCTTCAGCTATTCAACGGTAAAAGGAGCCCCGCAATGATGAAGCGCCCGATTGCCTTCCTGTGCGCCGTGCTGGCACTGCTGGCTTTGACCGCCTGCAGCCAGAATACCTCCCCGAAACCGGTACTGCCGGCCGTGGGACATCCCGAGCCCCTGCCCCAGGGGCGACCGATCTGTTCCGATTGCCATGAAGTGCCGATGAAGGATTCCCTGAAATCGTATGCCGTTCTGGATCACACGGCTGCCTTCGTCAAGGACCACCGCTATGCATCAGCCAGTGAAGCCGGGACCTGCGCGGTCTGCCACAAGGAATCGTTCTGCAACGAATGCCATGCCAACTATGTCGAGGTCAAGCCGTCGACTCTGCATGGCGATCGGCCCGATCGTGACCTCCCCCACCGCGGCGACTATCTCAGCCGGCACAAGGTGGATGGAAGGCTCGACCCGGCCAGCTGCTATCGTTGCCACGGCCGGACGAACAACGAAAAATGCGTGACGTGCCATCGTCACTAGACCGTAGCTCCTGGCCCTTGGCTTCCGGCCCGTGGGACTTGATGGACCACCCGCTGCGAGCCACGCGCCACAAACCCTGAGGTGACTCAATGCAACAACATCGACCCCTCTTTCAACTGCTCACCTTGGCAGCCTTCTGTACAGCGCTCTGCTCCTGCGGCACGGCCAATGACGCGGCTCCGTCCCTGGATGCCGTCGGCAAGCACCCCTCCGGGTGGTTAAGCAGCCACGGAGCCGGTTATGCCGTCTACCCCGACCAATGCCGACAGTGCCACGGACAGGATTTCAACGGGGGGATCACCGGAATCGGCTGCTCGGACTGCCACCTGGGGCCGCACCCGGTGCCGTTCCCGAGCCATCCGCTGAATACGAACCAGACCAACGACTGTGCCCCCTGCCACGGCGCAACCCTGGAGGGAAGCGGCAGCGCACCATCGTGCACCTCCTGCCACATCCTGCTCCCGGCCGGCACCGTACCGGTGCTCGGCCAGTGCAACAGCTGCCACGGCAACCCGCCCAACGGCGCGGTCTACCCCAATATCTCCGGGCTGCACGCCAAGCACACGGCCCTCCCCTTCCTCGGCACCACCTGCAATGCCTGTCACCTCGGCGGCGGCACCGGCACGGCGACGCACGGCATCCAGCTCACCGTTGCCTTCCGCAACACCTATTATGAAAACGGCGTCATCGCCAGCCGCGCCACCAACGGCACCTGCAGCGGCGTCAGCTGCCACGGCGGAGTCACGACCCCGCCATGGACCGGGGGAAGGATCATTGTCGCCACCGACTGCGCCATATGCCACGTCGACGGCACCGCCCTGCCGGCAGCCACCAAACCGTACAACAGCTTCTATTCAGGCGAGCATACCCTGCACGTAGGTTTCGGCATCACCTGCAGAGACTGCCACGACATGGGCGTCACCAACGCCGGCAACAGCCATTTCAGCAACCTGAGCACCCACACGCTTGAGCTCGCCCCGGCGTTGACGATACGGCCGGAGGTCGTTTACAGCGGCGGCAGCTGTACACCTGCAGGCTCCTTTGAGTTTGGCGCCTGTCACGGAACCAAACCCTGGTAAGGCGTAACAGACACGAGCATTGCACCATCCGGAGGCTGACGAGGATGAAACAACGCATAACGGGATTCACACGCATCATATCCGTCACGGTCACGATGTTGACGGCACTGCTCGTTGCCGCTGCTGCCCTGGGGGCGAGTATCCCGACCGTCACCAACCAAACTCCCATCAGCACCGGACTGAGCACGCCGGTACGGGTGATTGCCGATAGTGCCGGCAACCTCTACGTGGCCGACCCCAGGGCGCGGGGGATCCTGCAGTACACCCCTGCGGGAAACCTGGTCACCCGCATCAGCACAGCCAGGCCTCCCATGGGGATCGCCCTCACGGCCGGCAATGACCTGCTGGTCAGCCAGGGGACCTATGTCGCCCTGCTCTCCCGCAGCGGCAGCTTTGCCGAAACCCGTCAACTGGCTCCTACCGGCGGCTTCAAGATGGCCAATGGCATTGCCGTGGCCAACGATGGCACCATTTTCGTTACCGACAGCCTGGACGACTGTGTCCACGTCTTCAACGCCAACTACAGCTACCGCAGCCGTTTCGGCACCACCGGCTCGGCAACGGGCCAGTTCCGCCTCCCCACGGGCATTGCATACGAAAAGGCCGCCAACCAGGTCGCGGTTTCCGATACGCTCAACGGCCGCATCCAGTTCTTCTCCATGTCCGGTCTCTTCGTGAAGGTGGTCGGCAGTCCGGGGATGCCACCCACCGGCAACAGCGGCCCCCCCTATGCCAATACCGCGGTCTACCTGAGCTCTCCCCAGAACGTCTCGTTCGAGTACACGCGGGATATCCCGCCGCAGCTCGCCCGCATCTATATCGTCGACTCCTTCCAGAGTATCGTCCAGGCAGTCGATCCGGCAACCAATACACTCCTGATCATCATCGGCAGGTACGGCGTGCACACGGCACAGGGTGAACTGTTCGTCCCTGCCGACGCCCTGTTCGAGCCGACCACCAACCGCCTTTTCGTTGCCAACGGCCAGGGAAACCTGGCAGTCTTCGGCATCAACGGCGGCGCCCCCGGTACGGACACCGTTCCACCGGTGGTAACCGTCGTGCCACGGCCCGGGACCACAACCGTCACCAACCTGTCGTCCATAACCCTGACCGGCACCGTCAACGAAACCGCTACCATAACGGTCACCGCCGATACCGCCGCAGTGATCGGCCCGGTCACCTTCCCCACCGCCACGACCTGGAACTGCAGTATCACCGGTCTGGCCACCGGCAATAATGTCATATCGGTCAAGGGTACTGACCTGGCAGGCAACCAGTCGGCTACCCAGAGCCTGACGGTCAACTACAGTCCGTCGGCCCCGGCATTGACGGTCAACGCCGTTACCTCTCCGACCAGGGAGACCTCACTCACCCTCTCGGGGACCGTAGCCACCGGCGCCATTGTCACCGTGACCGCAGACACCGCAGCTTCCGTCGGCACCGTGACGCAAAGCGGAACCGCCTGGAGCGTACCGGTATCAAACCTCCCCTACGGAGATACGATCCTGACGGTCACGGCAACCGCCCCCAGTCTCCCCAGTGCCGTGGCAACCGCCCTCGTGACCGTCAACAACGTTGCGCCGGCACTGACCCTTTCGACCCTGACCGACGGCAGTACCTCGGCCTCGCAGCTGCTCAACGTCGCCGGCATCACCGACACCGGCATCATCAGCGCTGCCATTGTGACGCTCAACAGCCAGCAGACAACGGTGCCGGTCGTCAACGGCCTGTTCCATACCATGGTCCAACTGCAGCCGGGAAGCAACACCCTGACCGTCAGCGTTACCGACACCGTCGGCAACAACACGCAGACAACGCGCACCATCACCTACGACGGCACCGCCCCGGCCATCGACATCACGACACCGGTTGACGGCTCGGCAGTCACCGCCACCACCCTGCCCGTCATTGCAACCGCTGCGGTCGGCACTGTTTCCGGCACGCTCACCAAGCCGGACGGCACGTTCGCTCCCATCACCTTCAGCCAGAGCGGCACCACCTGGACGGCCAGCCCGAGCCCGATCCTGGATGCCGGCATCGGCCTCTATACCATCGACGTGACCGTGGCCTCAGGCAGTTTCTCCAGCCATGGCAAGCGGACCATCGTCCTCGTCGACCCGACTGCCCAACCGACCATCTCGGCGGCGAGCTACCCGGCTGACACCTTCATTTCCGCTACCAGCGCAACGGTAACCGGCACCACCAGCGGCGCCAGCGTAACCGTGGCCGTGAACGGCACCACCGCAGCCGCCGACTTCACCGCCGGCACCTTCTCCGTACCGCTCACCTTCGGTGCCGAAGGTCCCTACGCGGTGATGGTCACTGCCTACGACGCAGCCGGAAACGCCACGCCCACCACCCGGACCCTGGTCTTCTCGATCACCGCCCCCGAGCTGGCAGTCGTCACCGAGACACCGACGCTCTACTCCGGCACCGGCACGCCGGGAGCCACGGTTTACATCAACGACAGCAACGGCGTACAGGTCGGCACGGCCGTCATCTCCAACAGCGGCACCTGGAGCATCACCCTGACCGGCACCGAATCGGGACCGCTGAACGTCTTTGCCGTAAGCCCGGCAGGCACCAGTTCGCGCAACGGCAAGATCACCGGCGGCGCGGGCGAGCCGACCATCGCCGATGCCTACAAGGCGCTCCGCATCGCCGCCCGCATCGAGCATGCCACCAGCGACCAGCTGCTGCGCGGCGACGTGGCACCGTTGGTAACCGCCCTGCCACGGCCCGACGGCAAGATCAGCGTCGACGACGTCCTGGCGATCCTGCTCAGGGTGCTCGGCGTCGCCTGGCAGTAGGCAGTACAACGACTCTTTTTACAAAGGACAGACCATGAAACGGATCATTCCCATAGCCGGTATTCTCACCATGGCGCTCATGACCCAGGGATGCGGCAGCAGCGCCCCGGCCCCGGCGGTCAGCACCAAGCAGGTCTTCATTTCCTTCTCCAGCAGTGCCACGCCGGTCGCAGGCCCCAGCGGCGTAGAATTCGACGTGATCCTGCCTGCGAATGTCACGGTTCCCCTCACAGCTGGTACCACCAATCAGGTTGCCGTGACCGCATTTACTACACCCAGTGTGTCTACTGCTTCGTTATCCATACAGGCCAGCTATTCGTCTCTTCCTACAACAACCCCGCCAACACAAAAGGTTCATATTGTCGCAGCAGATTTTTCCGGAACGCTAACAACGCTCAACTACGGCAAATTCCTCACCCTGACCTGCACCTATGCTTCGACCCTGCAGTCAACGGACATTACCAGCCTGAACCCGGGAGGAGTTTCGAATTTCACCGCCTTTAGCGGTAACCCCCCGGTGGATATCTCGACGACCCTGGGCATACCGCAATTGTCGATTTCCATAACGAATTGATCCGACCTCTGTGAAACACAGGAGCACACGATGAACAGATCGGCCGCTTTCATTCTCATCGCCGGAGCCCTCTTCCTGATGGCCTCAGCAACCGCGTGGGGGATCACCCTCTCCCCTCCCCACGATGCCAGCAATGGATACTCCTGCGCCAGCTGCCACATCTCCCACCGGACCCTCGGCGGAACGGGTTACACCAACATCTGCCTGAACTGTCATAGGCCGGGAGATCCGAAAGCCGGCAGCATGCCCTTTACCGCGGCCGATTTTGCCAATCCCTTCGGCACCTATACCAACACCAGGATCGGTACCCCTTTCCAGACTTCGCACAACTGGCAGGGTCCGGAAACCAACGCCGCAGCAGGCGCCCAGCCGCCGATCCAGGCACTGATGACCACGTCCACCACGTCCAACCTGCGCAGCCGCACCGGCTACCAGCTCTCCTGCGTCCGCTGTCACAACCAGCATGAAAACACCTATCCGCCATTTCTGCGCATGGCAAACGACCAGGACCAGATGTGCCTGGATTGCCACCGCCAGCGCAATACCGTCGACCAGCTGCAGGGGACCCACCCGGTCGCCATCGATTACGCACCCATACAGGCAGCCAATCCTGCCCTTTTCAAGCCGTTCTCCACCAGCAGCGGCCTGACGCTCCCCGGCGGCAAGGTGCTCTGCAGCAGCTGCCACAGTGTCCATTACAGCGATTCACGGGCCGGCACCCAGAAAGGCTCCGCGAACTTCCTCAACCTCTCCACCGGCGACGGCTATATTCTGCGCACCTCGCTGCACGGCGCCACTGCCGACGACAGCAACCTCTGCACCGAATGCCACATCGGCAAAAAGACCCATAACGCCAGGAACCAGAACGCCCAGTGCGGCGACTGCCACGGCGGCCACGTGGATCTGGGCGACGGCACCACGCCGAACGTCTGGCTGGTGCGACGCCAGCTGACCTATTCCTCGGTGAGCCGCTCGGCCCGGCCGTTCCAGGCGATCTTCACCTCGGTTACCCGGAAAAACTACAAGAACCCGGCAGGCACCGGTATCTGCCAGGTCTGCCACGTTGTCCCGGTAGGCACCGGGTATCCGACCGACCACGAATCGGACGATCCGGTCGTCTGCAATGCCTGCCATGGCCATAACAGCGGCGCAGGATCGTTCAGTGTCGGCGCTGGCGGATGCTCAAGCTGTCACGGTTACCCGCCGCAGGCCAATACCGCCGGAGGACCGCGCGGATATGCCGTCTACAACGGCACCCCCTCACCGTTCACCAATGAATCGACCGGCGCCCATCCCGCCCATGCCGTTTTCCCGTACCAGAAGGCATGCGTGGAATGCCACCGGGGGAATACCCATATTACCGGCAGCTTCACGGATGTCTTCATCCTGGCCGGGCCGACCCTCTCCCTCTATACCAGCCAGATCAAGCCCCAGTACAACGCCACGGACTTGACCTGCAGCAACGTCTATTGCCACTCCAACGGTGCGCCGCGCGGCGGCACCCTCACCGCAGTGGTCGCACCCTCCTGGTCCCAGGCCCTGGGTGGCGGCGCAGGATCGATCATCGGCACGCCCGGCGAATGTTCCAACTGCCACGGCAGCACTGCTGCCGATATGACCACCAATTCCCACTCCATCCACCTGGCAGGAGCAATCGACTGTGCCAGGTGCCACACCAATACGGTCGATCCGGGCAAGATCATCAAGAACGTGATGCTGCATGTCAACGGCAGCAAGGACGTCTATTTCGATGCGATCAATCCCGGCGGCGCACAAACCGTTGTCAGCAACCAGGTCGTCTGTTCAAACCTCTATTGCCACAGCAATGCCCAGGGTATCGGCGGCACCGGCAGCGTCACCTACCGCACCCCGATCTGGGGCGGCACCATCGACGGCTGCGGCGGTTGCCACCAGAACATGGCAACCTTTGCCACCATCTCTTCGGGAAGCCATAAGACCCACGCCAATACCCAGCAGTACAGCTGCGCTCTCTGCCACGGCAGCGGCTACACCAGCACCACCGTGGCACCGGCAACTCACGTCGACAAACAGATCAATGTGGTCTTTACCGGCATCGCCGTCGGCAGCGCCACCCCCTACAGCAAGACCGCAGCATTCGCCCCCGGAACCGCCTACGGCACCTGTTCGAGCGTCTACTGCCACAGCACCGTCAAGGGAGCAACACCGGTCTACAAGACCGCTACCTGGGGCACTGCCGCCCCCTGCGGGAGTTGCCACATAAACATGGGGATCGATGCCGCGGCAACCGGCAGCCATGTCCAGCATGCCCAGACCGCTGCCTATGAATGCTCAGTCTGCCATAACGGAGCCGGCCCAGGCACGCTCCTCCACGCCGACCGCGCAATCAATTTCGCATTCACTGCCGCCGGAGCCGGCACCACCTATTCGGGCGGCACGGCCGCAAGTCCGACGGCAGCCTACGGCTCATGCTCGACCAGCAACTGCCACGGTGCCCAGAACCCCGTCTGGGGAGCCAACACCGGCAAGATCCGCTGCGCCAAGTGCCACGGCTACCGCTCCACCCCCTGGAATGCCCTGAGCGGAGCAACCGCTGCCACCGACAGCAAGGCCGGCACCCACTTCAACCACATCTCCTCCACCACCTTCAAATATTCGCGCCCCTTCAGCTGCGCCGAATGCCACGCCACCTCCATCGCGCTCATCAGCGACGACGTCAATGCCGCCGGACACTTCGGCGCCACGCCCGCAGAGGTGAGTTTCGGCGCCCTGGCGCAGACCGACGGCCTGACCCCGACATACTCCGCGGGGACCTGCTCCAATACCTACTGCCACGGCGCGTCGCTCCCCGACGGCGCAACCCCGACCAGGGTGACGCCGACCTGGAATGCGCCGTTCCTCGCCGGTGCGAGCACCGACTGCGGCAAATGCCACGGCAATCCGCCGAACACCCCCGGCCACGGTACCGTTGCCGCCGACCTGTGCAACGGCTGCCACAACCACGTGAACAACAACCGGACCTTCAACGACCTGAGCAAGCATATCAACGGCCAGCTGGACGGCGGCGAGTCCGCCGGCGGAGTGGACTGCACCCCCTGCCACAGCGGCTTCGCCAATGTCATGAACACCGACACCGCGACCTACCACCACGTGGTCAACCCGGCAACACTGGACTACTCTTCCACCGACAGCTGCCTGCGCTGCCACGCCGACCACGACATCTTCAGCCCGATCTACAACCCGTCCAATCCGTCGGTTTCCCAGCGGGGACGGAACCTGCTGGTGGCACCGTTTACCGTGCCGACCCAGTCGAGCCTCACCGCCACGACCAATACCGACTTCGACCCGATCAGCGGCGGTCTCTGCATCACTTGCCACATATCACCACTCTCCAAGCTCCCGACGGTCTCCCGCCAGAAGGACGACGGCACGACGACCAATGCGGCCGTGGACGAGGTGACCTACGCCGCCTCGATGCATAACTACACCTCCTCCTCGACCTTCAGCGACGGCTCGAAGTTCAATGCCAACTGCGTCAAGTGCCACAATGCAACCAGCGGCGAGACCAGCCTCTACCAGACCTCCGCCAACCAGTTCGGCTTGCACGCCGGCGCCGACCGCCGCCTCTCCGCCACCATGGGTGCACCGGTCAAGGATGCCCAGGAAGAGAACTTCTGCTTCCGCTGCCACAGCCAGGCAGCCGACAGCCTGCCCGGGACGAAGAAGGCCGCTAACGGCACGGACTGGTACGGCTCCCAGGCCATGTCCACCACCTCGGAGGACACCTTCAAGTCCTTCTCCACCAGCACCAGGGTCTACCGCCACAACCTGAAGAACTACGCCGGCATCCACCGGCCGACCATCCAGGATGAGGACCGGGCCTACATCAGCGCCAACAAGCACGTGGAGTGCGGCGACTGCCACAACCCCCACATCGCCAAGGCCGGCACCCACACCGCCGGAAGCACCACCCTGTCCAATGTCCTGCTCGGTGCCTCGTACGTCACCTATACGCCGGGTGCCAGCAACTGGACCGCCGGCACCTACGGCTACTCGGCCTTTGTCAACGATTACGCCACCGCCTCCCAGGCAGAATACCAGATCTGCTTCAAGTGCCACTCCGGGTTCAATACCAACGTCACCACCTGGGGCGGGACCGGCGCCGCTTCCTGGACCGACCTGGGGCTCGAATTCAACCCGAACAACAAGTCGCGCCATCCCATCGGCACCTCGCTCTCCGGCTCCGGGAGCACGGTCCTCGCCGCGGCCCAGCTCGCGGGAGGATGGACCCCCGGCCAGGTCATGACCTGTTCCGACTGCCACGCCACCGACTCCACGGCGTCCAAGGGGCCTCACGGCTCGTCGGTCAAGTGGATGCTGGCCGGCACCAACAAGGCGTGGCCCTATACCACCACTGCGGGCAACGGCACCTCGACCGGCACCCTCTGGACGTACAATACCAGGGCCTCCGGGACCGCCAACGGGATCTTCTGCTTCAACTGCCACCCATCCACCTCACCGTCGGGCCACGTCCATATTGACCACATGCAACACATGAACGCCCCCTGCGTCTCGTGTCACATCCGCGTGCCGCACGGCGGCAAGGTCTCCAGGCTGATCAACGCCAACAACTCCGGACTGCTTCCGGCCCGCTACTTCCCGGCCGGCAACGGCACCGGGACCATTCACATCCTGTACTACACCAAAAAGCCGTATAACGGCTACAACGACACCGACTGCGACACGGCTACCTGCCACGGCGGCAACGTGGGAGAGACCTGGTAGGCCGCACTACACCACACTCCAGGGGGGAGTGGACCTCCCTTCCCCCTGGCCCCCCGGACGCAAAAAGCCCCGCTGAAATCAGTGGGGCTTTTTGCGTCCGATCGTACGATGACCGGTCTTACTTCTTGAGCAGCTCCCTGCCAAAGGGAGAAATCTCCCGCAGCCGCTGGATGATGGGGGGAAGTTCCCGAATGACCGCATCGACCTCGGCGTCGGTGGTAAATCGCGAGAGGGAGAAGCGGATGGAGCCATGGGCGCAGGTGAACGGCACCCCCATGGCGCGAAGCACGTGCGAAGGCTCCAGGGAACCTGAGGTGCAGGCGCTCCCCGAAGAGGCGCAGATTCCCTTCTCGGAAAGGAGCAGCAGGATCGCCTCACCTTCCACGAATTCGAAGGCGATGGAGACGGTGTTGGGAAGCCGCTCGGCACCGCCGCCATTGATCCTGGCCGCCGGGATGATCGCCATCAGCTCCCGTTCCAGGCGGTCGCACAGCCCTTTCACCCTGGTGTTCTCGTCATGGAGGAATTCCCCGGCCACCTGGCAGGCCTTGCCCAGGGCGATGATGGAGGACGTGGCCTCGGTGCCGGCACGGCGGTTTCGCTCCTGATGCCCGCCGACCAGGAAAGGACGGAACGGCGTCCCCTTTCTCAGGTAGAGGGCCCCGATCCCCTTGGGGGCGTGCAGCTTGTGCCCGGAGAGCGAAAGCATGTCGATGCGCGATTTCGCCATGTTGAGGGGGATCTTCCCCACCGACTGCACGGCATCGGTATGGAACAGGACGCCCCGCTCCTTGACGATCCCGGCAATCTCCTCGATGGGGAAGACAACGCCGGTCTCATTGTTGGCATGCATGATGGAAACGATGGCAGTGTCGTCGTCAATGGCCCGCTTCAGCTCATCCAGATCGAGCCGGCCGGCGCTGTCCACGTTCAGCTCAGTCACCCGGACGCCGTGCTTGGTGAGGTTGCGGCAGAGGGTGAGGACCGCCGGATGCTCGACCCTGCTGGTGATGACATGGCGACGGGTGGGGAACGCCTCCAGTGCCGAGCGTATGGCGGTATTGTCGCTCTCGGTGCCGCAGGCGGTGAAGATGATCTCCTCCGGCTGGGCGCCCAACAGCGCTGCCACCCGGGCGCGGGCCTCGTCGACCTTCTTCTGCACCTGGCCGCCGAAGAAATGCATGGAACTGGGGTTGCCGTACATCTCGGTGAAATAGGGGCGCATCTCTTCGAATACCGCGTCGTCGACCCGGGTGGTGGCGTTGTTGTCGAGATAGATCTCTTTCATCCCTCCACCTCCTCGACAACGATATCGTCACTCACCATGTCGCGCAGTTTCTGCTCCACGAACTTGGCGGTGAAGCCCGATGAGGCGCAGCCGGCACAGGCCTTGCGGAAGGCGATCTGCACCGTGGGGCCGGCAATGTCGATCAGTTCCAGGTCGCCGCCGTCGGTCCAGAGCTGCGGCCGGATCTCGTTCTCCAGCACCTCCTGGATCAGCTGCATCTTGCGCAGGTTGGTGAGCTTTTCCGGCCTCTTGGGGGGCGCTGCCTGGGCCTCGCCGAGGACTTCGGCGATCAGCTCCTTGATCCGGGGGATGCAGCCGCCGCAGGCGCCGCCTGCCTTGGTGAAATGGGTGACCTGCTCGGCCGTATGCAGCCGGTTCTGCTCGATCACCTTCTTCAGGAAGCCGTCGGTAAGGCCGAAACACTTGCAGACGATCTCCCCCTCCTGCTCATGGTCGTGTCCATGGCCGTGGGTCGGCACCGGACCGCCGCGATACTTGGCAATGGCGACTTCCAGGGCCTCCTGCCCCATGACGGAACAGTGCATTTTCTCCTCGGGCAGGCCGCCGAGGAAATCGGCAATCTCCTTGTTCGTCACTGCCAGCGCCTCGTCCAGGGTCTTCCCCTTGATCATCTCGGTCAGGGCCGAAGAGGATGCAATGGCGCTGCCGCAGCCAAAGGTCTGGAATTTCGCGTCGACGATCCGTTCCTTCTTGTCGTCGAGCTTGAGGAAAAGCTTCAACGCATCGCCGCAGGCAAGACTGCCGACCTCGCCGATGGCATCGGCCTCGGGGATGTCGCCCACGTTGCGCGGATTGAGAAAATGCTCCTTCACCTTATCGGTATAATCCCACATGGTCCCTCCGTGTGAATTTTTGGTCAGTATAGCGCAAAGACGCAGAAAACGCAAAAAGGACTTTTTAACTCCTCTTTCACATCTCCGGCGTCCTTGATTGCTGCGTATGTATAATTCTCAGGACTGCTGGATGAATGCCTTACCCGCGGCTATGATCGCCTGCAAACGCTCTTCCGATGAGGATTCGCCATAGAGGCGCACCACCGGCTCGGTGCCGGACTTGCGGAACAGAAGCCAGCTTCCGTCTTCAAGGATGAACTTGTTGCCGTCCAGGGTCACCTTCTCCTTCACCTTCAGATGGGCGAATTCGGTCGGCGTAGCGGCAATCTTTGCCGGGAATGCCGCTTCCAGCTCTGCAGAGAGGCGGATGTTTTCCCGCTTGGTCAGATACCGGCCGACCTTCTCATAGAGACGCTCCAGCAGTACCCTCACCGACTGCCCCTCATGAGCGACCATTTCGGCAACCAGGAAACATGCCAGAATGCCATCCTTCTCGGGCACATGCCCCTTGATGGTCAGACCGGCACTTTCTTCGCCGCCGATGACGATCTTGTCCTGGCTGATCAGTTCGCCGATATACTTGAATCCGACCGGGGTCTCGAAGACCTCGATGTTGTGGTGGCGTGCCACGGCATCGATCAGGTGGGATGTGGCCACGCTGCGTGCAACACCGCCGCTGATCCTGCGGACCCGCACCAGGTAGTCGAGCAAGAGGGCAATGATATAGTTCGGTTCGATATAGCTGCCGTCGTCATCGATGATGCCGAACCGGTCGGCGTCGCCATCGGTGGCAAGACCGAGCCTGATGGCAGGATCGCTTTTAACCAGACCGATGAAGTCCTGGATGTTTTTTTCCGCCGGTTCGGGAGCAAAACCGCCGAAATAGGGATCGCGCTGGTCGTTGATCTGACGGAAGGAAACGCCACGGGCAAGGAGCGGCGCATCGAGGTAGCCTCGTGCCGTGCCATAAAGCGGGTTGAGGGCTATCCCCCCTACCCGGCCGACCGCGTCGAAGTCGATCTTTGTGGCAAGGTCAGCAAGGTAGGCAGGCCTGCAGTCGATCTCTTCCAGGAGCCCCTCGCGCAACGCCTGATCGAGCGGGCGCTCCTTGTAGCAGATCTCGCCCAGCATCTCATTGGCACGCCGCTCGATGTCGCCGGTGGTTTCAGGCAGGGCTGGCCCGCCCCAGGCAGGAGAAAACTTGATGCCGTTGTATTCGGGGGGGTTGTGGCTGGCAGTGAAGTTGATGGCCCCTGCCACCTTGCGGCGCAGGATCTCGAACGAGATGACCGGCGTCGGAGTGTCGCGGTCGCAGAGCAGAACCTTGATGCCGGCGCCGGCCAGGACCCTGGCCGATTCGCGGGCAAAACGCTCACCCATGAAACGGGAATCGTACCCGACGATCAGCCCTTTTCCCCGCTCCCCCTGGCTGATGACATGATCGGCGATGGCCTGGGTAACCACCCTGACATTCTCGAAGACAAAATCCTCGCACAGAATGCCCCGCCAGCCAGATGTGCCGAATGCGATCCGCGTCATGGCTCCCCCCTCCTGAAGATACTGATAAATACGGGCATCCGGAGCGTACAGGCGCTGCAGAAGGCCGTGCATACTGTAGATTAATATACCCCCCTAACCTAGTCAAGGGAAACAGTTGCAGCTAGGCGAAATCGCCGGGGATTTTTACAGTTGACTTAAACCGCGTAAAATTGGTAGATTGAATTTTACGCACGAAACAGCGGATATAGAAGAAGAGGAGGAAGACCAATGCAATGCCAAACCGTGCTTCGCGGTACCGAATGTACATTCTGGGGAAACCAGGGGTGTGTGTTCTCTGGCGGCAGCTGCCAGGTTGTCGTGGAGAACTGCGAAGGATGTGAGCGAATCGTTGAAGGTTCCATCGGACGTGTCTGCAGCGCGTATCCCGCGCCGGGCAAGAAATGGTCCGAGGGGCTCTGCAACTTTGCCACCCATGTGAAAGTCGAGATCAAGAGCGAAGAGACGAAGATCAACCCGCTCAAGGCTTCCAAAAAGGCCGCAGGCAGCAAGAAGAAGTAGCAGTTCTGCCAACTCTGGAAAAGGGAGGCTTTGGCCTCCCTTTTTTGTTCCCACAGAAAGCTTTCCCCTTCGCAAAACAACCCTTCATCGTGATACTGACATGGCCTATGAGTCGTTAACCTGCCCTCACTGCGGCGGGGCGGTAAAATCCTACCGGAATCCCATTCCCACCGTTGACATCATCATTGAAGTCGATGGTGGTATCGTGCTGATCGAACGACGGAACGAACCGTTGGGGTGGGCACTGCCGGGTGGATTCGTCGACTATGGGGAAACCCTGGAACATGCGGCTATGCGGGAAGCCCGAGAGGAAACCTCTCTGGACATCTTCGACCTGCGATTGCTGGGTTGCTACTCGGACCCGGACCGTGACCCGCGCCATCACACCATCACGACGGCTTACATCGCCCGGGGGAAAGGTACTCCCAAGGCGGATGACGATGCCGCAAGCCTGGCGGTGTTCCCGATCGATGCCCTGCCCGCCCGGCTGTGCTTCGATCATGCCCGTATCATTGCAGATTACCTCCGCAGGAAAAACCCATCCCCTTAGGCAACAGCATCACTCCGGGATCACTTCCTTGTCGGCTCCCTTGACGATCTTTCCCTGCATGAATTCCAGCACCTTTCCCGAGGGCATGGGCCGGCTGAAATAAAACCCCTGCATCTCGTCACAGAGTTTATCCTTCAGAAAATCGAACTGCCCCTTGGTTTCGACCCCTTCGGCAATCACCCGCAGATTCAGACTGTTTCCCATGGCAATGATGGCCGTAGCAATGGCGGCATCGGTGGAATTGGATTCTACCTCGCGGACAAAGGTCTTGTCGATCTTGAGTGTATTGACCGAGAAACGCTTGAGATGAGACAGGGATGAATAACCGGTGCCGAAATCATCGATGGAGATCTGGACCCCCATGTCGCGCAGTTTATTGAGAACCGAGATAGTGAAATCGGGATTCTGCATGATCACGGTTTCGGTGATCTCGAATTCCAGGTATTTCGCAGAGAGCCCTGTTTCGGCAAGTATTTCGGTGACAACCTCGATAAAATTCCGTTGCTGGAGCTGATATCCGGACAGGTTCACGGCAACGACCAAATGGCTTAGCCCCTGCCGATGCCAGTCGGTATTCTGGGCACAGGCCTCCCTCAGCACCCACTCACCAACCGGGATGATCAGACCGGTTTCTTCGGCAAGCGGAATGAATTCCGCCGGTGACAATAATCCAAGGTCGGGATGCTCCCAACGCAACAGTGCTTCAAAGGCAGTGATCTCTCCGCTGACGATGTCCACCTTTGGCTGATAGTAGACAAGAAACTCCTTGTTCTCCACGGCTTTTCGCAGGCTGTTTTCCAGTACGAACCGCTTGTGGGCGTTTTCGTCCATGGCAGGATCATAAAATTGATAGGTGTTGCTACCGGCCGACTTGGCGGCATACATGGCGATATCGGCCTTCTTGATCAGATCGTCCAGATCCTCGTCGTCGGACGGATAGACACTGATACCGATACTGGTGGTGACGAACAGTTCGTGCTGTTCGATGATATGCGGGGTTGCCAGCGTTGCCAGTATCTTCACGGCAACCCTTTCGGCATCCCCGGTGTCGCGCATGTTTACCAGTATGATGAGAAATTCGTCACCACCAATGCGTGCTGCCGTATCAACCTCGCGGACACATGACGAGAGCCGCCTGGCCACGGACTGGAGAAGCTTGTCCCCTACGGGGTGGCCAAGGGTATCGTTTATGATCTTGAACCGGTCAAGGTCGAGAAACAGGATCGCCATGGAAAGCCCTTCCCGATGGGCATGGGCACGGGCCTGCCTGAGACGGTCATAGAGCAGCATCCTGTTGGGCAGCCCGGTCAGCGTGTCGTAATGTGCCAGTTGATACAGTTGCTGCTGGGCGAGCTTTCTATCGGTGATGTCGCGGCAGATCCACCAGACAGCTGCCGGCCGGCCATCATGGTAACTGCAGGTAAGACTCCCTTCCAGGGGTACGTTGTTGCCGTCATGGGAAAAGATGGCTGTTTCGATGGTCTCGGAACGGCCATACTTCAAAGCATGCTCGATTCCCGCTGCGTAGGACTTCCTGCCGGATGGATGGATCAGTTCATTGACCGTTTTTGCACTCAGCTCATCACTGCCACAGGCAAGCACCAGATGACCGGCACGGTTTGCATAGATGAACTTACCCTCGGGGGTCGTACTGAAAATCAGATCGTTGGCCGTATCGATGAAATTGAACAGCCGTTCCTCGCTCTCTTTCAACAGACGCGACTCGGTCCTGAT
>Ga0208371_1000121_pt1 | contig 29074 bp, 16 predicted proteins | sample SubbioCR12Aug_1A_FD_184827 | JGI IMG/M metagenome (GOLD analysis project Ga0208371, IMG submission 184827) | Serpentinite rock and fluid subsurface biosphere microbial communities from McLaughlin Reserve, California, USA - CR12Aug_1A (SPAdes) | ecosystem: Environmental > Terrestrial > Deep... | reverse complement strand
GGGATCGTCAGGGCGGATGTCCGCTGGTGTCCCATGAACAGGGCATTGGCAATGAGGAGACGGGCCATGGCGTCGGCGGTATGGGTAAACTTGAGGGGAGAACAGACGTCTCCTGCCGCATAGACCCGCGGGTTGCTGGTCTGCAGCGTATCGCCCACCGTAATCCCCTGCGCAGTGCTGGCGATTCCTCCCCTTTCCAGGTCGAGCCCTTCCAGGTTCGGCAGGCGGCCGATACCGACCAGGATTTCATCCACCGTAACCTCGACCTCTGCACCGTTGTCCCGGAGAGCGACGACCTTCTCTCCATTGCGCTGTTCGATCCTGAGAATCTTCACCCCGAGCTGCAGGGCAATCCCCTCCCGGATGAAGGCGGCGTGCAGGATATCTGCCGCATCGCGGTCTTCCCTTCCCAGGATCTGCGAGCCAAGCTCGATCAGGGTGACCCTGCAGCCGAATCGGGCAAAGGCCTGGGCGAGTTCACAGCCGATGGGGCCGGCGCCGATGAGGGCCATTCTGGGGGGGAGCTCAGTGAGCGAAAAGAGGGTTTCGTTGGTCAGGTAACCGGCCTCCGCGAGTCCGGGGATCTGCGGTACGGCAGCCCTGGTGCCGGTGCAGATGGCGGCGCGGTGGAAATAGAGACGGCTGCTCCCCACCGTGATGCAGTCGGATGCCGCGAAAGAGGCCTGGCCGAAGTAAACGTCGACCCCGAGCTCGTCGCGAAACCGCCGGGCCGAGTCGTGACGGCTGATGCTGGTGCGCAGGGTGCGCATCCGCTCCATGGCCCTGCCGAAGTCGAAGCCGAGCACCTCGGTGTTGTCGATCCCGAATGGGTGGGCATTGCGCGCGTCGAAGACCGCCCGCGCCGCGCGGATGACCCCCTTGGAAGGGACGCAGCCGACATTCAGGCAATCGCCCCCCATCAGGTGCCGCTCGATGAGCGCCACCCTGGCCCCCAGCCCGGCCGCTCCGGCGGCGCAGACAAGGCCGGCTGTCCCGGCGCCGACGATGACCAGGTTGTAGCGCCCGGACGGCTCCGGATTGATCCAGCCGGCGGGGTGGACATTCTCGCTCAGAGCGCGGTTTTCAGGGGTATCGGGCTGAATGGATTTCGGTTCATCCATGCGGTATCTCCTGGCGAATTTTCAGCCTACCTCATTCAGTGTCGGGATGAGAACAGATTTTTGCCCAGGGCAGGCGATGGCGGGTTTCCGGCAGCCCTGCACGCTGCGGTGCCCATTGGAAGTGCACTCCGAAAAGGGTGCGCGTGTGGCTACCCGCCAGCAGCGGGATTCAGCAGTGTCTGGACCTTCTGGACAAACGAGCTGATAGCAAACGGTTTCTGGATGAAATGTATCCCTTCGTCAAGAACCCCCTGGTGCACGATGACGTTGTTGGTATAGCCCGACATGTACAGGACCTTCAGGCCGGGGTAGGTATCGAGCAGTTTCGCGTGCAGTTCGGGACCGGTCATGTCGGGCATCACCACATCGGCGATCAGCAGGTCGAGATCCCTTCCCTTGCTTAACAGAAGCGCTTCGTGCGGACTCCCGGCAGAGAGCACCTCGAAACCCTGCCGGTCCAGCAGCTCATGTACCAGGGTCCGGACCATTTCATTGTCCTCGACAACGAGGATCGAGCAGCGCTCGCAGGTGAAGTTCGCGATCTCGGCCAACGGGCGCTGCTCCACCGGCAGCTCTGCATCGACGATCGGAAAGTATATCTTGAAGGTCGTCCCTTTGCCCGGTTCGCTGTAGACCCAGATATTGCCGGAATGTTGCCTGACAATGCCGTACACGGTGGCGAGCCCCAGGCCGGTGCCCTTTCCGATCCCTTTCGTGGTGAAGAACGGCTCGAAGATCCTCTGCCGCGTCTCCGGGTCCATGCCGCTGCCGTTGTCGGTGACGGCCAGCATCAGGTAGCGTCCGGGGGTCACATCCGTATGCAGCGTCGCATATTCGTCGTCGAGCAGTACCGGCGACGTCTCGATGGAGATGACCCCTCCTTCGCTAATGGCGTCCTGGGAGTTGACCACCAGGTTCATGATGACCTGCTCGATCTGGTTCCTGTCCGCGCGGATGCCGTACGATTCCTGCGTCAGATAGAGGCGCAGGTCGATGTTCTCCCGGACGATCCGCCGCAGGATGCCATGGAACGAGTTGATGACCTGGTTGATGTCGATGATCTTCATCTCCAGGATCTGCTTGCGGCTGAAACTGAGGAGCTGCTGCACGAGGTCCTTGGAACGCTGCGCAGCCTTCATGATCTGCTGGACCATGGCCAGGGACTTGCCGTTGTCCGCCAGATCCTGCCTGAGGAATTCGGTGTAGCCGATGATCGGTGTCAAAAGGTTGTTGAAGTCGTGGGCAACTCCCCCGGCCAGACGTCCTATGGATTCCATCTTCTGTGCCTGGATCAACTGGTCTTCCAGCTGTTTGCGCTGGCTGATGTCGAGGAAGGTCACCACGGCGCCGGTGACTCTGCCGTTCTCGAACACCGGGTGCGACCAGTACTCCACCGGGAAACTGGTGCCGTCGGAGCGCCAGAGGACCTCGTTCTGGATGTGCACCTTCCTTCCCAGGTGGTATGCCTCGTAGACCTTGCATTCATGGCCGGGGTACGGGGTGCCGTCCGGGCGGGTATGGTGGATCAGGTCGTGGAGATGGATGCGGTACAGCTCTTTCTCTTCGTCGTAGCCCAGCATCCGGAGGCAGGATAGGTTACAGAAGGTGCAGTCTCCGTTCAGGTCTATGCCGAAGATCCCTTCCTCGGTATTGTCGAGCAGCATGCGGATGTGCGCATCGCTCTCCCGCAGGGCGTTTTCCATCCTGGTCCGTTCGACGAGTTCGGCTTCCAGTGCAGCGGTCTGTTCCCGCAAACGCCGGATTGAATCGTTTACGGCATTGCCGATGATGTCGAATTCGGTCAGTCCGGTCGGTGCCACGGTTTCTCCCGTGTCGATGGCGGAAACCATCCGCGATATCGGCTGATGGACGACCTGGCGCAGAACCAGGAAGATCCCTAAAACCATGAGGAGAGAGCCGACGGCCACGAGCGGCAGCATGATGCCGACCTTGCTGCGGGCAAACAGCGATTGCGTCTGGCGATGCAGGGTTATGACCCGCCAGTCCCAGAGCGGGAAGGTCTCGGAGTAGCAATGGTACGAGCCTTGGGGGAGCCGGAGCGAGTAGTAGCCCGTGGCTCCTTCTTTGACCAGACCCTTGGCCAGTTCTGTGCTGAGCGTAGTAAAGAGGATCTCCCCGTCGGGGCCGGCGATGATGCCGTCCTGGCCGATGCGCGGCCAGAGCAGGGCCAGCGCTTCTTGCACGCTCTTCTGCTTTGCCTCGGTCACCACCGGGTTTCCCAGCAGATGGGCCGTTGTCAGTTCGCTTGCTGCCGTGGAAAGGACCTTCTTGACTTCGTTGCTGGCGGCACGGATGGTAAAGCGGGAATAGTCGTCCTGCACCGTTCTCGATATTCCGAAGATGAGAACCAGCAGGGCGACAAAGACCGCGATAACGATGATCAGGCTGGGGACGATGAGCTTGTAGCGGATGCTCTTCTTATCGACGGTCATTCGTGACTTCCCTGAAATAGGTGTACAAGGTGAGCGCGAGCGGCAGGAATTCGTTGTCCGGGACGATAAAGCCGTTCTTGACCTCGTCGTCCCAGTTCTTTACGGTTTCCGCATCATGCCTGTGTGTTGAAGGTTTCAGGCTGAGAAGTGCGGTCATCAGTCGTTCGCGGGATTTCGGCGATACCGTGGGACTGGCGCAAAGGGCAAAGTTCGGCAGCTTGCCCGAGGTTGCGACGACATGCAGGCCTTCTTTGCGGAATTTCTGATAGAGGGCTTCCTTGACGCCTGCAGCGGCAATCTCTCCGCCAAGAAGCGCCGAAATGAGCCGGTCCTGGCTATCCAGGAATACGGGACGGATGGCGGAGGGCGAAAGCCCGGCGTCGATCAGCATCTTGGCGGGGACGATATGCGCTGCGGTCGACCCCTTGAAGAACCCGACCTTCTTACCCTTGAGGTCAGCCAGGGAGGTGAGAGCGGATTCATTGGTCAGGATGACGGAGCGGTACGAGGGTTTACCATGCTTGTCCAGGGCAACGAGGAACGGCCGAGCACCGCACCTGTGGTAAGCCCTGCCGAGAGGGACCGGGCCGGCCAGGGCGGCGGTTGCCCTGCCGTCGCATATGGCGTCGACGAACTCATCATGGTTATGGCAGAGCATGAGTTCCCACGGTTGCCCGGTGCTTTTCCTGAGATATTCGACTACCGGGGAATAGAGCAGCCACATCTTCTCCGGGCTGTAAAACGGTACAACCGCAAGGGTATAGGACGAAGAATCCCTGTTTCCCTGCGAGTCATGGGAGTCTGCGGCGCCATTGCCGGGAAGCAGGGACAGGACTGCCAGGATGGTGACGAGATACGCAACCGTTTTCATAGCGACGCTCCAATAACTAGGCAAAACTATAACATATATTTTTCTCTATGCAATGTGTCCGGCCACCTGCCTAGCCGGACAGAGGGGGCTCGCACATCCCGGATGGTTTGCCATGTACGCTTCAGTGCCCACAGGATGGCGGGGGCGGCAAAATAGGATATGCTTGTAGCAGTTCGTCAATTCCGCATTGGGGACGTTACGTGTCAGTTCAACGGATCAATACGCACCGGCTGGGAATGGAGCGCTTGTGGACCGGGGCGCTTATCCTCGCCATTCTGCTGCTCTGTGCCGTTTCCGACCCCTCTGCCGCAGCCGCAACCGTTCAGGCTGTCCCCATCGCCGACCGGATCATAATCGTCGGCGGCGACCGCGATTATCCCCCCTACGAGTATATCGACGCAAACGGTAAACCGGCTGGCTTCAACGTCGAATTGACCAGGGCCATTGCCGAGGTCATGGGGATGAAGGTCGAGTTCCGGCTCGGCGGCTGGTCGGAGATGCGTTCAGCCCTGCAGAGCGGCCGGGTCGACGTGCTGCAGGGGATGTCCTTCTCGGCGGAGCGGGCCAGGGAGGTGGAGTTTTCCCTCCCCCATGCCATGGTCAACCACGCGGTGTTCGCCCGTCGCGATTCCCCGAAGGTCCACTCCCTGGCGGAGCTTACCGGGAAATCGGTCGCCGTCCACCGGGGCGGGATCATGCACGACATGCTGGTGCGGGACGGATTTTCCGGTACCCTCCGGCTCACGCCGACCCCGGCCGATGCGTTGCGTCTCGTGGCGGCAGGCGAAACCGATTTCGCCATCGTCGCCATCGTGCCGGGGATGTACATGATCCGCGAGCTGAAGCTGACCAACCTGGTTCCTGCCGTGCGGAACGTGGCCACCCACCGCTACGGCTATGCCGTCAGGAAGGGAAACGTGGAACTCCTCTCCCGTTTCAACGAAGGGCTCGCCATCCTGAGGAAGACCGGACAGTACGAGCAGATCTACAACAAGTGGCTCGGCGTGCTGGAGCCGGCGCACGTGGACCTGCGGACCCTTGCCAGGTACGGAGCCGTGGTGGTCGTACCCCTGGTGGTGCTGCTGGGCGGATTCGCCCTCTGGTCGCGCACGCTCCACCGCCAGGTTGCCCTGCGTACTGCCGACCTGACCCGGGAGATCGCCGAACGGAGGCATGCCGAAGAGGAGCTGCGCCGCAACCAGCAGCAGCTCGTCCAGGCCGACAAGCTGGCCGCACTGGGGGTCCTGGTTTCGGGGGTCGCCCACGAGATCAACAATCCCACCGGCTTGATCCTCCTGGATATCCCTATCCTGAAGCGTGCTCACGGCGATACGGAGCGCATCCTCGAAGAGCAGTACGCCACGCAGGGCGATTTCACCATCGGCGGGCTTCCCTATTCCGAGATGCGCCAGGAGATTCCGCGGATACTGGACGAGATGCAGGAGGGGGCGAAACGGATCAAGCGGATCGTCAACGATCTGAAGGATTTTGCCCGGCGGGATGACCTGGCCGACAAGGCCCCCATCGATCTCAACGGGGTAGTCCGGACCGCGCTGCGGCTCGTGGAGCCGACGGTGCGCAAGGCCACGAACCGCCTGCACGTCGAGTATGACGACGGGATTCCGCAGGTCCTGGGCAATGGCCAACGGATCGAGCAGGTGGTGATAAACCTGATCCTCAACGCCTGTCAGGCCCTGCCGGACGCAGACCGGGGCATTTTCATCAGCACCCGGTACAACCGGGCCACCGAAAGTGCCATTCTCGTGGTCCGTGACGAAGGGGTCGGCATCTCCCCGGAAAACCTGTCGCGGCTGACCGACCCCTTTTTCACCACCAAGCGGGAGAGCGGGGGGACAGGCCTGGGCCTCTCCGTTTCCGACGGCATCGTCAAGGAGCATGGCGGCAACCTCTGGTTCGAATCGACTCCCGGTGCCGGAACGACCGTTACCCTTGCCATTCCCGTTGTCAATGAGGAGCAGACGTGAACCAGCACACCTATCCCGCTTTCGGCATTCTCCTGGTCGACGACGAACCGGCCTGGCTGAAATCCTTGTCGCTTACCCTGCGGAGCTGCGCCGGCCTGACCAACATCGCCACCTGCCAGGAGAGTCGGGAGGTCATGGGGCTCCTTTCCGGCGGGGATATCGGCCTGGTCCTGCTCGACCTCACCATGCCGCATCTGTCAGGGGAAGAGCTCCTCATGCAGATCGGCGAGCAGCACCCCGACGTCACCACCATCGTCATCAGCGGGCTCAACCAGCTGGAGACCGCGGTCCGCTGCATGAAACTCGGCGCCTTCGATTACTTCATCAAGACCGACGAGGAGGACCGGATCGTGGGGGGTGTGCTGCGGGCCGTCCGGATGAAGGAGATGCAGCGCGATTACCTGGAGATGTCGACCCGCCTCGCCTCAGGCGAGCTGCGTCATCCGGAGGCGTTTGCCGCCATCGTCACCGGCGACCGGGCGATGCTGAAGCTCTTTTCTTACGTGGAGGCGGTTGCCAAAAGCCCCCAGCCGCTCCTGATCACCGGGGAAAGCGGCGTGGGCAAGGAGCTCGTCGCACAGGCCGCCCACCGCCTGAGCGGTTGCCGGGGCAAGCTGGTGACGGTCAATGTGGCCGGGCTCGACGACACGGTCTTTGCCGACACCCTCTTCGGCCACGTCCGGGGGGCCTTCACCGGAGCTGAGCAGATCCGGCGCGGGATGGTCGAGGAGGCGGCGGACGGGACCCTCTTTCTCGACGAGATCGGCGATCTGAGCATTGCCTCACAGGTAAAGCTTCTGCGGCTGCTCCAGGAGGGGGAGTTCTTCCCGCTGGGAAGCGACCAGCCGAAGCGGCTCAAGGCCCGCATCATCGTTGCCACCCACCGGGACCTGGCGGAAAAGGAGGCAGCGGGGACGTTTCGCCGCGATCTCTTCTATCGGCTGCGCACCCATCAGGTGCTTCTGCCGCCGCTCAGGGAGCGGCCCGGCGACATCCCCCTGCTGCTGGATCATTTCCTGGACGAGGCTGCCCGGATCCTGGGCAAGAAGAAGCCGACCCCTCCCCGTGAACTGGCCCAGGTGCTCGTCACCTACGGTTTTCCCGGCAATGTCCGTGAACTCAAGGCAATGGTCTTTGATGCCGTGAGTCTGCATCGCGACCGGATGCTCTCCATGGAGTCGTTCCTCCGGACCATCGGCCAGCCCCGGCCGGCGCATGAAGAGGCCGTTACCCCCGGCCGCAACCCCTTTGCCGGGTTCGTCGACCTCCCCACCTTCAGCGAGGCGGCCGCTCTGCTCGTTGCCGAAGCCATGCACCGGGCCAACGGCAATCAGACCATGGCGGCGCGGTTCCTCGGCATCTCCCAGCCGGCCCTGAACAAGCGGCTGAAGATGCTGCGGAGCTGAACCGGTATAACCTCCCATTATAACCATAACTTCCGATTATCAAGGCTGCAACATAGTGCAATCATGGCAACTTATGACCGGATAGACCGGAGGGCCATAGCCCTGCGTTATAGGGGTTCTGTCCTGCCGGGCGAAGTTTGAAGGGATATAGTCTAACGATATCAGTATTATATGCTATTTTACAGTCGTGGCATTCTCCATGCTTTTAGTGGGATAGATACGAAAGAGAGCCATCCGGCTCATTCAAACCTGTTCCCGATATGGAGGTGTCTCATGGCAATGTTCTGGATCCAATTCGTGCTCGTCCTCGGTGCCGTTCTGCTCGGCATCCGCCGGGGCGGGGTAGCCCTCGGCCTGATCGGTGGTCTTGGCGTAGCGCTCCTTACGCTCGTCTTCCGCAGCGCTCCCGCCGAACCCCCCATTGCCGTCATGCTGATCATCCTGGCGGTGGTGACTGCTTCCGCCACGCTGCAGGTGGCCGGCGGCCTCGACTACCTGGTGCAGCTGACGGAGAAGATGCTGCGCGCCCATCCCAAGTATGTGACCGTCCTGGCACCGCTCTCCACCTTCTTCCTGACGGTCTGCGTCGGCACCGGCCACGCCGTCTATGCCCTGCTGCCGGTCATCGCCGATGTGGCGATCAAGACCGGAACGCGCCCCGAGCGACCGATGGCCATTGCCAGCGTCGCCTCCCAGATGGGGATCACCGCCAGCCCGGTGGCGGCCGCCGTCACCTTCTTCCTCGGCTTTGCCGCAAGTTCCGGCCACCCGGTCACCCTGATCGACATCATCTCCATTACCATGCCGGCCGGGATCGTCGGCGTGATGGCGGCTGCGGCCTGGAGTTTCAACCGCGGCAAGGACCTGGACAAGGATTCCGAATTCCAGTCCCGCCTCGCGGACCCCGAGTTCCGCAAGGCCCTCGACACCGACGTCACCACCCTGGACAAGAAGATAACCGGCAGCGCGAAGCTCTCGGTAGCGCTCTTCTTTGCCGGTGTCGCCACCATCATCCTCTTTGCCGTCTTCCCCGACCTGTTGCCGCTCACCGGCGGAAAGAAGCCGATACCGATGACCACGGTGGTCCAGTTCGTCATGCTGGCCTACGGCGCCTTCATCATGTTCGCCGCCGACGTCAAGGCCAAGGAGATCGCCCATTCCAGCGTCTTTATCTCCGGGATGATCGCGGTCGTCTCCATCTTCGGCATTGCCTGGATGAGCGATACCTTCATTACCGCCAACAAGAAGTTCCTGGTGGACAACATCGGCGTCATGGTGAAACTCGCCCCCTGGACCTTTGCCATCGCCACCTTCTGCATCTCCGCCTTTGTCAAGAGCCAGGCCGCGACCCTGGCCATCACCCTGCCGCTCGGCCTGGCCCTGGGCCTGCCGGTCACCCTGCTGCTCGGCCTCATACCGGCCAGTTATGCCTACTTCTTCTTCGCCTTCTATCCCAGCGACCTGGCCGCCATCAACTTCGACCGCACCGGCACGACCCGCATCGGCAAATACCTCCTCAACCACAGCTTCATGATGCCTGGTCTCATCGGTGTCGGGGTATCGACCGTGGTTGCCTACCTGATGTCGAGCATCATTCTGTAGACATCTGGTTTGGCCGGGAGAATTCCCGAGGTTGTCCGCAAATGAAAAGGCCGTCTCTCATGTGAGAAACGGCCTTTTCGTATTTGTTCCTAAGTCCCGGATTGCGACCAAGCTTGTCCTCGGAAATGGTGATTATGTGGCTCCCTTTTCACTGACCAGCAACACATACTTCTTGACGGTACGCCGGTCGAGCCCGGTTTTCCTCGCCACTTCCTCGTAAGTTCCCAGGCGTTTATGGAGCAGGCCGCAATATTCGGCCATCAACTGCTGCGCATCCAGGGTGCCGGCCTCGATGCCGGCCAGCAGACGCTCGCATGGCTCGACTGGAACCGAAGCAGCCATGTCTCCGCGATAGTGGAGGGTGATGATGATCCGCCGCACGGCCTGTTCCAGCTCGCGCACGTTGCCCGGCCAGGGGTAGTGCGGGCCCAGGTCGCGGTTGAGGGCTTCCCGCACCAGGCGGGCATGGGGAACGGCTGCCTCGCCGATCAACCGTTTCAGGATGCTGCCAATCAGGGCTTCCAGTTCGCGCGGTTCTTCCTGGATGCGCTGCCTGAGCGGAGGGACAACGATGATGTCCGAACAGAGCCGATAATAGAAGTCATCGCGGAACTGCCCGTTACGGCGCAGGTCATCCAGGGGCCGGTTGGTTGCGGCAATGACCCTTCCCTTGAACCGCTGACGTTCGTGGCTCCCCACCGGGATGAAGGTCCGTTCCTGGATCACCTGCAGCAGCTTGATCTGCACCTGCACCGAAACATCGCCGATTTCGTCCAGGAAGATGGAACCATGGGGGGTACAGCGGCTGAATATCCCTTCGTGGTTCTCGATCGCGCCGGTAAAGGCGCCTTTTTTATGGCCGAACAGCTCCGACTCCAGCAGCGATTCCGGATACTGGGAAAGGTTGAGGGCAATGAAGTTGCGGGTGAAGCTCTCGCTGAAACGGCCGGTGCGGCCGTCAAAGGGGATGAACCCGGAGCGGCCGATGGCTGCAGCCGCGGCCCCCTTGCCGGTGCCGGTCTCGCCCAGCAGCAGGGTGGAGAAATCCTCCATCCGGTTCCAGAGATGCTGCTCATACCAGTTGATGTTGCAGGTGAAGATGTTGTTCCAGAGCCGCAGGCGCAGGCCGTGCATGGAGGGCGAGAGCCCGGTCAGGGCCGTCTCGATGAAGTAGAAGGCCCGCCGTATCTGGTAGAAGATCCCCAGGTAGCGGTGGCAGCCGCTTTCGTCCAGCCCGGTGGACGACAGGGCGTGCAACAGCTCTTGTGCAAAGGGGACGGGGAGGGGGGCATCGCCGGCGGACAGTTGCCTGAGGATGAAGTCGTCGAATGCCTGGCGATAGTGGTGGTATATTTCGAACAGGAAAGCGGTTCGCAGCAATTCCCGGTCGTCTGCGCCATACCGTTGCAGGTCGTCCCGTCCCGATACCCTGAGCTGGGCCAGGCGCTCGACGATGCGGGCGATGGCCAGTTCGACCAGAGCATCCCATGGCATGTCTGCTTCGGTACCAGCCAGCTTCCGGTCCAGTTCGATACGGGCTTTGCTGAAGGGGTTGGCAAAGGCGGCCTGGGCTACGAGCCTGAAAAACTCCCGTTCGGCGGATGTCAGTTCCAATGTCTGTCTCATGCATAATATGTATAGTCTGTTGGCATAAAATGTCAATGGGTTGGATTCAGCCAGGCCGCAGTTCGGCTTAACCTGCCGATATCCAGGCCGATACGTGAATAATCGCACGCTGGCATGTTCCATGAAAACAAGCCTGCAACACGTGGACGGACAATAACCTGCGGAGCGTTATCATGCGGACAACCGAACCCCTCATCGACATTCATTGCCACACGGCAGGCATCGGCGCCGGTTCCAGCGGCTGTTTCGTCTCCCGCGCCATGCGCCGCAACATCCGCTTCCACTTTTTCCTCAAAGCGTTCGGCGTCTCCGAACCCGAGTTGTCCCGGCACGGTGACGCATTGATCCTGGAGAGGCTGTCGCATCGCCTGGCCGAATCCCGCCATGTTGCGGCCGCGGTGGTGCTGGCCATGGATGGCGTTGTGGACGGCCGCGGTGAGCTGGACGAGCCGGCAACGGAGATATATGTCCCGAACGATTTTCTGGGGCGGGCATGTCGCAACTATCCGAATCTGCTCTTTGGCGCCAGCATCAACCCCCATCGACGGGATGCCCTGGAGCGGCTCGACCGTGCCGTAGCGGATGGGGCCGTGCTGGTGAAATGGCTCCCCTCCATCCAGGGCATCGACCCTGGCGAAAACCGGCTGAAGCCGTTCTATCGCCGCTTGCAGGAGCTGAAGCTGCCGCTGTTGACTCATACCGGCAGCGAGGAGTCCTTCACCCGCGTCGACAACACCCTGGCCGACCCGTTGCGGCTGCGATGCGCGCTGGATGAAGGTGTGACCGTCGTTGCCGCTCACTGCGCCAGTAACGGCCGGAATGACGGGCAGGCCAACCTGGAGCGCCTGTTGCCGCTCTTTGCGGAGTATCCGAACCTCTATGCCGATTTTTCGAGCCTGACCCAGGCCAACCGGGTGGGACATCTGCCCAGGGTCCTGCGGCAGACCGGCATCCATGACCGTTTGCTGTACGGCAGCGACATGCCGATCATCAACAGCTTTATAACCTCTCCCTGGTGGCATGCGTTCAGCATCCCGGTTCCCCAAGTGCGGCGCATTGCCGCCATTGCAAACCCCTGGGACCGGGACGTGGAACTGAAACGGGCGCTGGGGGTTACCGAAGCGATGCTGGGCAACAATACACGACTGATTCCTTTTCCCAAGGGGTAGATCACATGCAATCGACCGGTGAAGCAAACAGAAACGGAAACGCCAGCCTCCCCCGTTCCTTCGGTCGCCTGAACGCGACCCAATTCCTGGGGGCGATGAACGATAATGTCCTCAAGCTCCTGATCATCTTCTTCCTGATTTCCAGCCAGGGGGCAGCGAATGCCGGCGTGGTAACCGCCATGGTGGGAGCCGCCTTTGTCCTGCCGTTTCTCCTCTTTTCCGCGCCTGCCGGCTGCCTGGCCGACCGGCTCAGCAAGTCGCGGGTCATCGTGCCGGTCAAGGTGGTGGAGGTCGTGGTGACGTGTGCCGCAGTTGCCGCCTTTGCCTTTGGCTGGCACAACGGCCTCTACCTGATCGTATTCATGATGGGGACGCACAGCGCCTTTTTCGCGCCGGCCAAATACGGCATCATCCCGGAACTGGTCGCCCGCGATCAGCTCTCCCGTGCCAATGGCCTGATCGAGTCGTTCACCTACCTGGCCATCATCTTCGGCACTGCCCTGGCCTCGTTCCTGACCCAGGCCCTGGCAGGCAATTTTGCTCCGGCAGCCGTTGCCTGCCTCTGCATCGCCCTGGTCGGGCTCTGGGCAGCGTGGGGTATGCCCCGCACCGAACCTGCGGATCGAGGGCGAAGGGTCGCCCTTTTCCCGTCCGAGATATTCCGCACCATCCTGTCGATTCGCCATGACGGGCACCTGATGCTGGCGGTGATCGGGCTCGCCTGGTTCATGTTCGTCGGCGCCTTCACCCAGCTGAACCTGATCGGCTACGGCATGCAGCATCTCGGTCTCTCCGAGGCCCAGTCGGGGTATCTCTTCCTTGCCGCGGCCCTCGGCATCGGCGGCGGGTCACTCCTGGCGGCAAGGCTTTCCGGCCGCGACGTGGAGTTCGGTATCGTCCCGATCGGCGCCCTCGGCCTCACCATCGCCCCGATCATGCTCCATGCCGCTCCTGCCGAGATGTATACCTGCCTTGGCATCATCGTGCTGTTCGGCGTGTCGGCGGGACTCTTCAGCCTGCCGCTGCAGACATTCATCCAGTTCCGCGCCGAACCGGCCAAGCTGGGAGAAGTACTGGCCGCATCCAGCTTCGTCAACTGGGTCGGCATTCTCGGGGCATCGGGCCTGACCTATCTCTTCAGCGGCCCGATGGGGCTTTCGGCTGCCCAGGGTTTCAGCATCATCGGCGTCATGACCATGGCGCTGACCCTGATCTCGTTTTGGGTTCTGCCGGATTTTCTCCTCCGCTTCATCGCCCTGGTGACGATGCGGATCTTCTACCGCATCCGGATCAGCGGCGCGGAACATCTCCCCATCGAAGGGCCGGCGCTGTTGATCCCCAACCATGTCACCTGGGTGGACGCCCTGCTGCTGACCGCCACCAACCAGCGCCGCATCCGTTTCGTCATGGAACGGAGCATCTACAACACCCCCGTGTTGCGCGGCCTGTTCCGGCTGATGGGGGTGATCCCGGTATCTTCCGGCGACGGCAAAAAGGAGATCGTGGAGTTCATCAGGCGGGCGCGCGCCGCACTCGACGAAGGGTACATGGTCTGCATCTTCGCCGAGGGTGCCCTGACGCGCAACGGCATGCTGCGGGAGTTCCGGGGCGGCTTCGAGAGGATCGTCAGGGACAGCGGCTATCCGATCATCCCGGTCTATATCGGCGGTGCCTGGGGGAGCATCCTCAGCTACGCCCACGGCCGGCTCCTCTCCCGTCCGCCGGCGTTGTCTCCCTATCCGGTCGGCATCCTCTTCGGCAGCCCCCTGCCGGCCACCAGCTCGGCCATGGAGGTGCGGCAGGCGGTGATGGAGCTTTCCTGCGACTGGTTCGAGTCGCGCAAACCGCGCAGAAAGCCGCTTGGCGAATATTTCATCGATACCGCCAAAGAGCACTGGAGTCGGCCTGCCGTTGCCGACACCTCCGGGAAAGCACTGACCTATGGCCATACGCTGACCGGCGCCCTTGCCCTGGCCGGGAAACTGGAACCGAGGATCGGCGATGCTTTCCATGTCGGCCTGCTGCTGCCGCCGTCAGTGGGCGGGGTATTGACCAACCTGGCCCTGTCGCTCCTGGGACGGGCGACGGTAAACCTGAACTACACGGCCGCCGAGGCCTCGCTCCGTTCGGCCATTGAGCAGTGCGGCATTACCACCATCGTCACTTCTCACGCCTTCCTGGAAAAGGTTCCCGGCCTGCCCCGCCTGGAAGGGATGATCATGCTGGAGGAGATCCTCCCCGCGATTACCGCCCGGGACAAGCAGCTTGCCATGCTCAGGGCGCGGTTTCTCCCGGCCCGGATGCTGTGCCGGCGCAACGGATTCGATGCGGACCGGGTCGCCACGGTCATCTTCTCCTCCGGCAGCACCGGCGAGCCAAAAGGGGTGATGCTGACCCACCACAACATCATGTCCAACATCGAGGCGCTCCGCATGGTCTTTCGCGTCAACCTGAACGACAATATCTGCTCGGCGCTCCCCTTCTTCCACTCGCTCGGGTTCACCGCCACCCTCTGGTTCCCCCTGGTGAGCGGCTTCTCCGCTGCCTACCATCCCAACCCGATGGATGGCGAAAAGATCGCGCAGGTCGTCCGGGAGCATAAATCGACCCTGCTCCTTGCCACCCCGACATTCCTCCTCTCCTACCTCCGGCGGGCGAAAAAGGAGGATTTCTCCACCCTGCGGCTGGTGATAACCGGTGCGGAGAAGCTGAAGAGCAGGGTTGCCGACGCCTTCCAGGAAAAATTCGGCATCCGTCCCATGGAGGGATACGGCGCCACCGAGCTGTCGCCGGTCATCACCCTGAGCCTCCCTGACGTGAAGATCGATGGCGTCGAGCAGTATGGGGCCAAGGAGGGAAGCGTGGGGCACCCGATCCCCGGCGTGGCGATCCGGGTGGTGGACCCGGAGAGCAACGCACCGCTCAAGCCGGGCGAACCGGGCCTGATCCTGGTAAGAGGACCCAACGTCATGCTCGGCTACCTGGGACGGGCCGACAAGACCACCGAGGTGATCCACGACGGCTGGTACGTCACCGGCGACATAGGTGTCATGGACGACGACGGCTTCATCCGGATCACCGACCGCCTCTCCCGCTTCAGCAAGATCGGTGGCGAAATGGTCCCCCATGGCGTGGTGGAGGACGAGTTGCACAACCGCCTGGGGCAGACCGGCGTGGTGGCGGTCACTGCCGTGCCGGACGAAAAGAAGGGGGAAAGGCTGATCGTGATCTTTGCCAAGGAGGCTGCCGATGCCGAGACCCTGCACTGGCACCTCGCGGAAAGCGATCTCCCCAATCTCTGGAAGCCGGGGCGCGACTGTTACCTGGAGGTGGAGAGCCTGCCGATCCTGGGGACCGGCAAACTCGACCTGAAAGGGTTGAAAGAGATCGCATTGGCGGCAGTGGCTGGATGAGGCACGGGGGGCGTCATGACAAAACGCCCCCCGCCGTTTATTTTCAATGAGGCTCCTTCTGTTTCCCAGGCAGTACATATTATGTATCAATACCATCCATAAATTGCTCCTCAATAACGGGGCAACCCATAAAGAACCTCTCCCGATAGCACATAAATAATAATATAATCAATAATATACACGTTGCTATGCTCTCTGGCATGCTCCCTGTAATACGTTCAGGTATGCACGAACGAAAGTAGCAGGGAGGATATAAAGGAGGTGTGCCATGAATATCGCATATGCGGGTGCCGGAGCTCTGCTGGGAGGGATGCTGTTCCATTTCGGCGGTGCGCTTGCTGGATTGGCCATTGGTCTGTTGTGCGCCCTGTATCTCGACCTGAAGCAGCGCCAGGAAACAAGCGAGCGGGAGTTGGGCTGGGTGCGGCAGCGGCTGGCAGAACATCTGCGCGAAACGCCACAGGATCTGTCACGGCCTCAAGCCGTGGCTGCCGACGCTGAACATGGCCTTCGGAAAGCGGAAGATGACCTTCCGGTGGTGGAACTGACCGATGACGACAGGGTGCCGGACGAGGAATTCATCTGGTCAGCGCCCGACCGGGACAGGCCGGTTGCGCGAAACCTCGAACCGGAGCCCGTTTCCGGCCCGACCGGGGCAACGGCACCTCGTGGGGGGAGCAGTGGACCCGCATCCGGGTCTTTCGGCGATCTGCTCAGAAACGTTGTCGCCGGCGAGAACCTTCTGGTCAAGCTGGGGGTGGTGATCCTGTTCTTCGGGGTTTCCTTCCTGGTCAAGTATGCTGCCCAGCACGGGCTCTTTCCCATTGAGCTGCGTCTGACGGCGGCCGCCCTGGGAGGCTGTGCACTGCTGGCTACCGGTTGGAGGCTGCGGAGCAAACGGCCGGTCTACGCCCAGGTGATCCAGGGGGGCGGGATCGGCATTCTCTACCTGACCACCTATGCCACCATGCATCTCTATCACCTGATCCCGGTTGGCCTCGGTTTTGCCCTGCTGGTAATTGTCTGTGCCCTGTCGGCCATTCTGGCGATGGCCCAGGATTCCCGTTCCCTGGCCGTGATGGGGAGTGCGGGCGGTTTCCTGGCGCCGGAACTGGCCGGTATCGGCAACAGCAATCCGGCCATGCTGTTCGGTTACTATGCCGTCCTCAACGGGGGGATTCTCGCCATTGCCCGTCGGTGCGCCTGGCGCGAGCTGAATCTGCTCGGGTTCATCGCCACTTTTATCGTCAGCGCCCTGTGGGGGAGCCGCTTCTACAGCCCCGAATACCTCTTCATTGTGGAGCCGTTTCTGCTGCTGTTCTTCCTGATCTATGCCGCACTGCCGGTGCTCTATGCGCGGCAACAGTCGACAGTGCTGGATGGATACGTCGACTGCACCCTGGTATTCGGTACGCCGCTTCTGGCCTTTGCCTTCCAGTCGGCCCTGGTGCGGCAGTACGAATACGGCACGGCCTGGAGCGCGCTGGCAGCCGGCATGTTCTATCTCAGCCTGGCACAACGGCTGTTCCATGGCGAGCCGGGACGGATGCGCAATCTGGCTGAGGCCTTTCTGGCATTGGGCACGGTGTTCGGCACCCTGGCCATACCGCTGGCCTTCGAGGGACGCTGGACCTCTGCTGCCTGGAGCATCGAAGGGGCGGCCCTGGTCTGGGCCGGGCTGCGTCAGGAACGGTGCCTGGCACGCCTGTTCGGTTATCTGCTGCTGATCGGTTCGGGGGTGATGTTCATTGACGACAATGGGCTGCGAAGCGGCGTCTGGCCGGTTCTGAACAGCTCCTACATCGGTACGCTCCTGGTAAGCGGCGCTGCCCTCTTCAGTGCGCTGCTGCTCAGCCGCGCCAAAAACTCCCTCGAAGCCCCCGAACGCCTCGCCGGGCAGTTTCTCTTTGCCTGGGGCATGCTCTGGTGGTTCGCTGGCGGTCTGCACGAGGTGGGAGCCCACACGGTGACCGACCTGGCATTCGGGATATCCCTGGCATTCGTGACCGTCTCCTGCCTCGGTTGCAGCTTCCTGCAACAACGGCTCGACTGGCGGCTGCTGGAGTGGCCGGCCCTGGGGCTTCTCCCGGCCATGGCCGTCTGTGTCCTGCTGCAGTGCCTGGATGGTACCAGCTATCCTTCCATCCATGGCGGCTGGTTCGGCTGGCCGCTGGCCCTGGCATCCTGGTATCTGATCCTGTACAGAAGCCGACAGCGCCTGCCGCACCTCCCGTCAGCGGCTCATGCCGTGCCGTTGTGGCTGGTGACCCTGCTCGCCTCCTGGGAGCTCTCCGGCCGCATCCAGCATCATCTGCCGGGGATGGAGACCTGGGCAGTCTGTGCCTGGGGGGTGATCCCGGCAGTGATCGTGTTGCTGATCGTCCGTCATGGTGATCGGCTCCCCTGGCCGGTTGCGGCTAATCGGGCCGTCTACCTGGGAATCGGTTCCACGCCTGTGGCATTGGCTGCCTGGCTCTGGCTGCTGTACGCCAACCTAACCCGGGCCGGCAATCCCTGGCCGCTTCCCTACCTGCCGCTGGTGAATCCGCTGGACGGCACCACCCTGCTGGTGCTGATCGGCCTGGTCTGCTGGTACCGGGTTGTCCGGGACGTGATCCCGGACCCGGCAGAGAAGCTGCCGCAGCGGGAAGCCGCAATTGGCCTGGCGCTCACCGCCTTTGTCTGGCTGAACGCCGTTCTGCTCCGGAGCATCCATCACTGGTGCGATGTTCCCTTTACTCTTCATGGCCTCTTCTCGTCGCTGACGGTCCAGGCTACCCTTTCCATCTGCTGGTGCCTGCTGGCATTGACAGCCATGACCGTGGCCACCCGTCGGGGTGGGCGCCGGATATGGCTGGCCGGAGCGGGTCTCCTGGCCGCGGTAGTGGCCAAGCTCTTCCTGGTGGATCTGGCCGGTCATGGCAGCGTTGCCCGCATCATCTCCTTTGTCGTGGTCGGCCTGCTGATCCTGCTGATCGGCTGGTTCTCGCCGGTACCGCCCCAGGCGGCCAAAGGGAGCGTGTCATGAAACGCCACATGATGATCGTACTGTCAGTCCTGGCGATATGCGCCCCGGCCCGTGCGTCGGAGCCGCCCCAATTGCACGACTTCGCCCGGATGATGCCGCTGACGCTCGCCGGCACGGGAGCCCTGCACGAACTGCCGTTGCCGAAAGAGGTCTATGCCTGGGCCACACGACGGGATCTGGGCGATCTGGCCCTGTTCAACGGCAAAGGAGAGATCGTCCCTTTCACCCTGGTGACGCCTTCCCCGGCAAAAACCGCATCGGCCGGGAGAGAGCTGCCGCTCTTTCCGCTTGCCGGCGCCATGCGTCGGCAGCAAGGAGCTATCGCCGTACAGGCCCGTACCGACGAGCAGGGCGCCATCGTCACTCTCAGCACCGTTGCGGGAACGGCGCCGGGCAGACCGATCGCCGGCTACATCGTGGATGCCAGTGCGCTGGATCATAGGATCACAGGCTTCGACATCGGCCTTACACCCGGCGAGAAGGGGTATATCGGCACACTCCGGGTGGAAACCAGCGACGACCTGCAGCTGTGGCGGCAACACGGAACAGGGGCAATAGCCACCCTGTCAATAAAAGACCGGCAGCTCAACAGGAACCGGGTCGAGTTCCCAGCCGTAAAAGCCCGCTACTTCCGGCTCAGCATCGGCCCGGAGCTGGGCGCGCCGCGGCTCGATTCCGTTACGGCCCGGCTCGAACCGCCCCCTTCGACCCGGCAGCGGGAAAAGGCAACGTTCATCATCACGCCAATCAAAGGGAGGAGCGGCGAGTACCTGGCGCGGACCGACGGCCAGATGCCGGTTGACCGCCTGCGCCTGGTCTTCCCGGACGATAACAGCCTGGCCGGTGTCACCTTTTACTCGCGGCCCGACGACAAAAGCCCCTGGATCGAGCGAGGGTGCGGGACATTTTACCGGTTGCGCCGGAACGCGACCGTGGTGGAAAACAGCCCGCTGGAGATTGCGCCAACCACGGACAGGCAATGGCTGATCAGGGTCAGGCAGCCCGGCGGGGGGCTGGGGAGCAGGCTGCCTCTGCTGGAAGTCGGCTGGCAGCCGCACCATCTGATATTTGCCGCCCGTGGCGAACCGCCGTTCCGCCTGGCCTACGGCAGCGCCCTCACAGGGCTCGACACCCTGCGGGACGACGGCATGGCAGCGGGCCTTGCGACCTGGGAAAAACAGCAGATCACGCCGCTGCCGGCCAAAGCCGGGGCATCGGTCGAATCGGGCGGAGCACAGGCGTTGAAACCGCACGTCCCGGCCGCGACCTGGAGGAAGGCGTTGTTGTGGGGAGCGCTGCTCCTGGGCGTGCTGATCCTGGCGCTGATGGCCTGGCAACTGGGGCGGGAGATGGGGGCAGGCAGATAGGTGGAGGCGTCGAAACGGGTTCTTATCGCATGGCCTGTGATTCAGGCAGCCGTGTGCAGTGGTGCTGGAGAAGATAAGAACGTTTCGCGGCTTTATTGTGCCGATGGTGTGCCGATGAAAGATTGATGGAGGAGACATGCAATGAAGCGATTGTTGTTTGCCATTGTCACAGCTACCACCCTTTCCCTGGCGCTTCCGGCATTGGGGACCGATGTCTGCAAGGATCATCTCGCGGCAGTGCACGGCGTCGGCAGCACAGCAGTGGAGAGCTCGCTCAGGAAAGAGGTGGAAGAGTTCCGTACCCTGGCGGAACGGGCCCTGACCCTGCGGGCCGAAACCATCAAGGTCGGCATGGCCATCAAGGAAAAACTGGACAAGGGGAAACCGCTTTCCGGCGATGACCTGGCCTTGATCAACATCGGCATCAACGAGCACCTGAGCTTGCGCAAAGAGCTCCTGGCCGCGGCTGAAGCCCACGAATGCTGGATGGATGGTTCGGAAAAGGAGCTGGCCCGGCAGGGGATCACGCCGGAGGCACGCCTGACCGGGGTGATGCTGTCGCTCTCTTCCGCCATGCTGCTCTACGACAATTACCTGCTGGCCATCTCGCTCTTCGAGGGGGACAGCAAGCTGCGCCGCATCCTCAACGAGCGCGATCCCGGTTATGCCGTCACCAGTGCCGCCCTGGCCAAGGTGACCATCAATTACGACTCCATCTCCAACCGGGCCCGGGTGCGCAAGGCGATCAAGTTCTACGAGCGCGAGTCGGCACGATTCCGCAAGACGCTGGACCAGAGCCCGGAGAGCGGCTACCTCAGCCTGCTGATCTCCCAGAGCCCCTCTTACTCCATGGTCAGGAAATGGTCCCCGTTTTACGTGGTCGGCCGCAAGCTGGGCTTTCTGACTGGTATCACCACCGATACCCTGACCGGCATGGAACGGGAAGGGATAAGCCTGTTCAGCATGGTATTCGGCAATGCCGTGGGGCTGGTGGAAACCCGCAAGGGGAAACTCTATAAGAAGAGCGACGTGCTGGCCGATGTGAGCAGCAGCTTGCGGTCCGGCGATATCCTGCTGGAAAAGACCCCGTTTCGTCTGACCGACAAGCTTATCCCCGGCTACTGGGGGCATGCGGCGGTCTGGATCGGGACCGAAGCTGAGTTGAAGGAGCTGGGCATCTGGAACAACCCGCTTGTGGCACGCTATCGCGAAGCGATCCGCGAGGGGCGACTGGTGGTGGAGGCGTTGCGCTCCGGGGTCGAGATGAATACCCTGCAGCACTTCCTCAACATAGACAGCATCGGGGTGCTTCGTAAGCCTGATCAGAGCCGCGAAGCGCGCGCCAACACGATAATCCAGGCGCTACGCCAGGTGGGCAAACCATACGATTTCAATTTCGATGTCGAATCTAAGGGGCGGGTCTACTGCTCCAAGCTGGTCTATCTGACCTACAGCGGCATCGATTGGCCAACAAAGAAATCTCTGGGACGCACCACCTTCACTCCGGACGACGTGGCGATCAAGGCCGCCAACGACAAGACCCTGCAACTGGTCACCTTCTACCACGACGGCAAGCGGATCGATGATGCGCCGGCCATGTATATGGCGAAGCTGATGGGAGTGGCCGGCAGTAAAGAGTAGCGACACCGTGGCATTGCACTTGATGAGCCGTGGAGGATCTATGCTGCAGATGCTGATGCTCTCCTTGTTTCTGGTGATGGCTGCCTGCCCCGCGAATGCGAATGCGAATGCGAATGCGAAGGCGGATGCGAAGGCGGATGCGAAGGCGGATGCGAAGGCCGCTTCTGCCGCATCTCCTCCGCTCATCCAGGTTGTTGCCCCGCTCATCGCTGCCCATCCCGGCAAATCCGGTGGCTATGTGCTGGAAAAGGGGGAAGAGTCTTTGCTTGCCCGGGCCTGGCTGACGGATCATGCCACCGGCAGCATTGCTGTTCAGTACTTCATCTGGAGTACCGACAACATCGGCATTCTGGCCAGTGAGGCGCTGTTGCGGGCCGCCGAACGGGGGGTGAAAGTCCGCGTGCTGGTGGATGACCTGCTGATCGACGCTCCGCCCGATTCCATGCTGGCCCTGGCGCTGCACCCCAATGTCGACATCCGCATCTACAATCCCCGTCTGAATGTGGGTACCTCGAAACTCAAAAAGATCGGCAACGTGATCACCGGTCTCCGTACCGTCAACCAGCGGATGCACGACAAGACCGCCCTGTTCGACGGCCGGGCGGGCATCACCGGCGGCCGCAACATGGCTGACGAGTATTTCGACTATAACCAGACCTACAATTTCCGCGATCGTGACATGCTGGTGCTGGGACCGGTAGTGGCCGACATGACGGCGAGCTTCGATCGTTTCTGGGCGAGTCCCCAGGCTGTCCCGGTGGAGAAGCTTTTGGCGAAGCAGATGAAACAGATGACCCCCGAGCGGGTCACGGCGGTCTATGCCGGTCTGCACGCCTATGCGGCAAAGACGGAGAACTTCGCCCCCGAGGTGCGGCAGGCGTTGGCAGATCTGCCGCGGAAATTCGATGGCCTGGCGCAGCAAATCGTCTGGGATGACATGCGTTTTCTCTGCGACCTGCCGGGCAAGAACAGTTCGCGCCGCAGCTTTGACGGCGGGGGCAGGACAACGACAGCCCTGGCGGAGGAGCTGAAAAAGGCCACCAGGAGCGTCACCATCCAGTCTCCCTATCTCGTCATGCCGAAAGGCGCCCTGGGGATCTTCCGCACTCTCGTCAAGCGGGGGGTCGAGGTGCGCATCGTTACCAATTCCCTGGCCTCGACCGACAACCTGCAGGCCTTCAGCGGCTATCATAAGCAGCGGCGGGAAATTCTGGCGAGCGGCATCAAGGTCTTCGAATTCAAGCCCGATCCGGCCATCAGGCGGGAACTGATCGAACGCTATCCCGCGCTGGAAAAACATGCGCCGATTTTCGCCATCCACGCCAAGAGCATGGTCATTGACGGCACGACGCTCTTCGTCGGCACCTTCAACTTCGATCCCCGCTCGGCCAACCTGAATACCGAGGTAGGGGTGCTGGTCCGCAATCCCGGACTGGCGGCGGAGGTGGAGCGAAATATCGTGCGGGACATGTCCCCGGAAAACAGCTGGAGCGCCGCCGACAACGCGGACCACTTTGCGCCGAGCGAAAAGCGCCGCAAGTTGAAACTCTGGAAGGCACTGCCGCTGGAGCCGTTTCTGTAACCGTTCCCCCTGATGGCAGGTTGATTACCTGTACCATGCTCGTTGCGCTCATTGCCTAAGGCCTGATCTCCACAGGCGTACCATTCGGGGCCAACTTGTTAATTTCCTCGATTTCTTCGTCTGTTACGGCTATGCACCCTTGTGTCCAATCGACCTCAGTGTGCGAATCGCCAACCCACGAGAAGCCGTTCTTGATCCCGTGGATCATGATATTTCCGCCCGGAGAAACACCCAGCTCCTTTGCGCGCTTTCTGTCGTTTTCGTTTGGGTAGGAGATATGAAGAGAGAGGTGATAGCGGCTGCCCTTGTTTCTTGAGTCGATGACGTAGGTTCCCTCTGGGGTTTTGTTGTCGCCCTGCCGTTCTTTGGGACCGACCGGGTTTCCCCCCAGGGCTATCTTGTAGGTTTTGATCACCTCACCCTTCGAGATCAACATCAATCGGCGAGCTTGTTTTTCTATCAGAATCTTGTCTATCCGTCCCCTCTGGATTGCATAGGCAAAAACCTTCTGTTCGAGAGTTTCTATCTGTTTCTGCAGGGCAACAATTTCATTCTCCTTGCCTTCAAGTTCGTGCTGGAGATCTTCGATGCGCGCCTGCTGTGAAGCAATCATCGTATCCTTGAGAGCGACATTATTGATATAAAACATCATCATCTCACTGTCCTGTCTGTATGCACTCCCCGGATAATCCTGTATGAGTTTCTGGAAACATCCCAGTGATTTCTGATAGTCTTTTTGTTCGTTCTTCGGATACGCATGGATAATACCCATCTCGAAGAGAACCCTGTCTGCAGTCGAGGGGTATTTTTCAATAATTTGCTCGTAAACGTTCAGTGAAGCCTTGTAGCTTCCCTGGGTAAATAAATCGTTCGCTTCTTCAAAGGTGGACTTGGCCTGAAATCCTTCATTGATGTGACTGCATCCGAATAATAGATTTGATGTCATCATGATGCAGATAAAGAAAAAGCATAGGCGCTTACCCACCCTGCTCTGTTTTTTTGCCATATATGTCGAAGACGGTCTAAATCTGTTAGACAGTGCAATCCGAAAGTTTCTCAGTTCCCTCATCCCTTCACTCCTAGGCAGAATCATCAGGAATATCTTTACACTACCCCCGATATCCGGATGAAACAAGTCAAACGTTTCAATGGTCCGGGCAGACCTGAGTGATGGATAATGAAATGGCAGGGTTTTGAGACCCTGCCATTTCATTATCCGGAGCACCAAAGGTAAAGCTGACAGCTCCCTTGAAATTGACTTACTTCATCATCGATTTCTGGAAAGCGGCGTCAGCCTTCTTCGCCTTTTCGTCTGCGATCCGTTCCCTTTCTTCTGCCTGCGCTACGGCATTGTCGGCCTTTAACGTGGCTGCATCGGCTGCTGCCTTGGCGGCTTGCGCATCCTGCAATGCCTGCTCAGCTTTTGCATTAATCAGGTTTTGCTGCGCCTGCACTTTCTCCAGGTCACCGGATGTTGCACAACCGATCAGCGTCATAGGGAGAACAACCATCATGGAGATCAGCAATAATTTCTTCATCTCGTATCACCTCCTTTCAGTTAAGGTTCCCATTTCAGGAAGGGGGATCGCGCAAAGTTCACACTGCCCCACCCACATATCAGGAAAAGCGGGATCGACTATCCCTCCTTGACAGGCTCAATCACGATTCCATCTATGTCCAGATCGAATTTCAGGCGTTTGGCCGCCTCGTTGGCCTCGCCGATATCATTGAACGGGCCGGCGATAACACGGTAGCTGTCGTTCTTCGGGAATATCCGTGCCGGGATCGGCGGGCCCTGGTGATTGATGATGGCCGCAATTCTCTGGGCGTCAATCTTGTCACGGACATCGGCAGCCAGGACATACCAGGCATCCAGCTTCAGTTCGGGCAATGCCGGTTTGCCGTATAAACTCTCCGGGTGCTCGACTTCCATGGGTTTGGCCACCTCTTGTTCGCTTCCCTGACGCAGCTCCAGGATGGGAATGGGAATACCACGCGCCTCGGCCTGCACCGACTTCACCTTGTTCCAGTCGAGTGTGCGCGTCGCTTTCTTTTCAATGGTGCGCAATTTCGCATAGAGTGTTTCCAACTCAGTGGCGCCCGTGTTTTCCAGCGGCGTATGGGCTTCCATGTACAGCATTCCGTCACGTTGACCTATGAGATATGGCTGGTTGATTATGAGTACGGATGTATTAACCGGTGTGTCGCTGAAAAGCTCCTTCACGTTTTCCGGATAGAGTCTCAGGCAGCCATTGGATGCATTAAGGCCGATGCTGGCCGGTTTATTGGTGCCATGGATCAAATACCCGGATTTACTTAAATAGAGCGCGTATTCTCCCAGGGGATTCTCAGGGCCCGGTGGAACTTTTGCAGGGAGAATATCCCCCTTCTTGCGATGATCCGCTGCAATTGAAGCAGGCACATGCCAGGTCGGCTGGGTAGCCTTGCGTGCCACACGCATCTGGCCCGTGGGGGTGGGTCGCTCTTTGGTCCCGACACCGACCGGGTAGGTCGACACCACCAGAGACTTGTTTTCCTCTTTATAGTGAAAGAGCCTCATGGTGGCCAGGTTGATCACAATGCCTTTTCTCGGAGTATCAGGCAGGATGAAACTCAAAGGCAACATGATGTGCTCGCCTGCCTCAGGTACCCATACATCCACACCAGGGTTAGCTGCACTGATTGCATTGATCCCCAAACCGAAGTGTCGTGCAATATCCGGCAGCGTATCCCCCTTTTCAAGTCTGGTGGCTGCCAACCGGCCAATGACGTCTTCTTCTCTTGCAACCCGGAACTCATGTCGTTCGATCTCCGTATCCAGATGGCGTGGGGAAAACCATGAGCTCTCCTGAACACCTTTCATGGCAGCGCATCCAGAAAGAGAGAAGATGAAAATGCAGAAAGCTATCAGGCGAAGCCAACTGGATGGGAGTGACAAGTCAAGGATTCGATACATGGGTTTAATAAGGCACCTTTCTCAAAAGCGAAAAATAATATTTCCGTGTCAGGATACAGAAAAGCCGGGGCCGAAGATTAGGTGACATTTCGGCAACCCGGCTGTCTCAGTGAGACCCTATAGGCTTTCCGCCCCATCCTCGCGGATGGTTGAGTATTATCGTGTAGCACCAACTGATTGAATGCCGTTTTCCGTTACCGGCGCGAACCGGCTTCATACGGCATCTTTTAACGGAGCAACTCTTGCCGACTCGACCTCCATGACATGTTTTGACAACAAAAAAGCCGGGACCGAATATCTTGGATATTTCGGCAACCCGGCTATCTCAGTAAGACCCGTAGGCTTTCCGCCCCATTCTTGCGAATGGTTAAGTATTATCGTCTATCTCTCAAGCAATTTTTGTGCATTTTAATTTTTTATGAGGATTTGTCAACATTTTTCTAGCATCCCGTTGATCGGCCGACGGATTCGCACAAAAGGGACTTGAACCCGTGATGTTTTGATATGAATATTTTCCGGCTACAAATCCAGGTTTTCGATGGACCCTCGCGGCAGGAAAACAGCAAAGGCTGCAGATTGGTCGCCTTTTGAATGAGATAAGGCGTCACCGGAAACCACCATAATGGTATTTAGCCAAGTCCCAGCAGATATTTTGCCACCGGAATACACTGAATCCTGCCATGAGCGGTATCGATTACATCTTCATAGTCGTTGGTCACCAGTACCGATTCCGCTGCTTCATGCCCTTCCAACGGTTTAAGGAAACAGGCCAGCTCCCGATCCGGTATACTGGTCACTGATACATCTTCATACCAGACTTGAATCCGCCTGGTGATCTTCATCCCCTCCTTGACCACAAAGTCGGTATCGCTGCCGCCCGTGTGATAGTAGACCTCCTCATGAAGTCGCTTCAGGTGGCAGAAGACCACGTTTTCCACCAGCCAGCCAAGATCTTCGGAAAATGCGAAGGCGACCCGGTTGCGCAGCCCGGTATCGATGGCATACGGCTTGAACCCGGCTCGCATGGTGCTCTTGAGAGAATAGGAGAACATCTGCAGCTGAAACAGCAGATAGCTTTCCATGATGGCCGATACATAGTTTTCGGTCTTGTCCTGGGAGATAGTGAAGTTGTTCTTAAGCTTAGTGATGCTGGTCGGTTTGGCGACGTTGGTCAGCAGATACACCGCTAGATTGCGCAGGTTGAACACATCCCTGATCTCGTAGCGGGTAACGATGTCCCGGTAGAGCAGATCCTCGAAATAGTTCTTGAGCAGGAGTTCTTTTTCATTTGTTGATTCTCTCAGCACCACTTCCGGGAAGCCACCGTATTTCAGGTAATCATTGAACGATTTTCTGACCGTTGCTTTCCGGGCTGCATAGTCAAGTCCGGTCCCTATTTCCAGATTGCCGAACCGCAGAAATTCCTGAAACGAAAGCGGGTAGACTTCAAACGACACATGCCTGCCTGTCAGCTTGGTGCCGATCTCGCGGGAGAGCATCTGTGACGATGAGCCGGTGACGAATATCTTGATATCCTCAGTTTCACTGCGCCCCCGAACCCAGCTCTCCCAACCGGTCACATTCTGCACTTCATCCAAGAAGAGCCAGCATTTCCCTTCCGGCTGCACCCGATCCCGGTATGTGCGATATATCTGCTCCAATAGTTCCACAGAGTATTCGGAGGAGAACAGCGGCTCTTCCAGGTTGAGCCGCAGGATAGACGTCGGCTGCACATTACGGGCAAGCAGCTCCCGAATCACCTGCGCCATAAGGGTTGACTTGCCGCAGCGCCGCACCCCTTTGAGAACAACAACTTCCTTGGAGTCAAGTTGCCCGAGACAGTCGGGGAGGAGATCTCTCTTGATACCGGCATCGATGTCGCCAGTGGTCCAATACCGATTGTAGGAGCTGAGGATTTCGTAGAGTTTGGTCGTTTGCATGAAAGTGATCACCGGTATGATTGTTATTTTGTACTATAATATAACCGGTATACCGGTGAGTCAATCGTTTCTCGAAATTTACCGGCATAGGAGGCCGATTGGCCGCCTATCGAATTATGGGAGTTATCATCCCCTGAACAGCATTCCATAAGCAGCGGCAAATCGTTGTGAATGGTGTTCCGGACCATTGCCTCCTCTGTTAATGCAGGAAAATATCTGTTACTATGCCCTCCCTATGAAGAAGATGCGCACGCAGAATGTGGACATTCATAGCAAGCCGTTGCCGTCGCTGACCGTTTGCAGGAGGGATGCATTGCCGTGCAATTGACGCTGACGCCATCCGGTCATCTGGTGATGATCGATTCGGATGCTGTTGCGAGCAGCCTTCCATTCGCAGGGGAATCGTGCCACGATCCCCGGATCGCGAATGCGTTTTCCGAATGTCAGTCAGCCGGAATCATGGCTCTCGCTGGAGGGAAGTCTTCACCGGACTGGCCTCTATCATGGCTGTTCTGGCGCGATTTCGGCGGCCGTTACCTGCTTCAGCTCTGTCAAGGCCAACCGTCAGCGGAACGACCGGAACCATTGCCGCTCCCGGATGCATCGACCCTGGCGACACTTCATCTGAGCGCGCCTCCGATGCCCGGCGGAGAATACTGCAACCCCGATCTACTGGCCGGCATCTGGTCTGCTCTGAATGACTGGGTGCTGAATGCCATAGCCGGAAATCCGGAAGGTCTGTCCGGTTTTCTCCATCAGTATGCGCCGCTCTGGCGGCAGGTGGGGCGGGTCTGCTTCCATCTGGCGGAGAATAAACAGGATACGGAATTCCCGTTTGCCTTCATGTCTACCTATGTCCCTCGTCTCGGGAAAAACGCCCGGGCGCAGCATCTGCCGCTCAACCAGGCGCTCCG
>Ga0208371_1000120_pt1 | contig 29326 bp, 29 predicted proteins | sample SubbioCR12Aug_1A_FD_184827 | JGI IMG/M metagenome (GOLD analysis project Ga0208371, IMG submission 184827) | Serpentinite rock and fluid subsurface biosphere microbial communities from McLaughlin Reserve, California, USA - CR12Aug_1A (SPAdes) | ecosystem: Environmental > Terrestrial > Deep... | reverse complement strand
CATTCATTGGCACCCACGTTCACTCTCTCCACTTGGTTAAAAACGCATCCACGCGACCACGTCTGGGCGCGTGTTCGACTGCCTTTTTACTCCCCAAACCAATCCCGAAGTTGCTTCAGGCTGACCACCCCGTGCTCATGCCGGTCAAGCCGAGTGAAGGGGGTGCCCTCTTCGCCCAAATCGGATAGAACAGCAAGAGCGCCGCTGAAATCGTGGCCGATGGTGTAATCGTTGACCGTCACCAAAGTGCGCAATCCGGCCCCCTGCGAAGCACGTATGCCATTTTCAGAGTCTTCAAAAGCCAAGCACTCTTCCGGCTTCAAACCCAGCTGCTGTAGCGCCCAAACGTAAATATCCGGGGCAGGTTTCTTTGCTGGAACGATATCCCCCGCCGCAATCACGTCAAACCAGCTGACTCCATCGACATCCAGGCTATGGCTCAGCAACGCGGCCACATTTTCTGGCGTAGTCGTGGTCGCAACTCCCAAAACCAAACCGGCAGCACGGGCTTCATGCAACAAGCGCTTGACCCCCGGGCGCAAAGGGATGCCACCCTCTGCCAGCATATGGGTGTAATGACGTGTTTTTGCCTTATGTAGCGCCGCGACCAGATCATCAAAATCAACAGGCTTCTCGTAATCAGGGCGAAACTGCTCAACGTAGAAACGTATGCGTTCCTTGCCCCCTGTAACGGCCAGCAATTTGCCATACAGCTCCACACCCCACTCCCAATCAAGGCCAAACTCTTTGAATGCTGCATTGAAGGCTGGACGATGACCGTCTCTCTCGGTATCTGCCAGCGTGCCATCCACGTCAAAAATCAGCGCTTTCAGCATAAACATCCTTTCATTTCAGCAAGTTGTGATTCCGGTCAAGGCAGGTAGAATCAGCCCGTTCACATGCAAAGGTTCATCATGGAAGGCTCCACTGTCAAAAACCCGGAATTCGATCATTTATTCGAAGGAACTTTATATAGCCTGTTGTCCTGGTCTCAACTCGGCGCATTCTGGCAACGTATTGATCCAAACGGGGGGTGGTACCTGTATGCCATCGGAGAAAATCGCCCCGCTGAGAGAGCTGATGGTGAACATGTCGCCGCATTCATCCAACGCATTGACGAATTACTGCGTCGCGAACACCACGAAGAATATTGCGGCATTGTCTATGCAGACAATCTGGAAACGCCCCGCATGATCAAGATCTACGACCCCAACCACTTGGGCTCATCCTGCGGATCGAGCAAGCAGCGCATTCTGCCTGGTTGGGTCATGTCAACAATGCCCCCCTCCGACCTGAACCCTTCTCACCTCGTTCCCCAGAACCGGAAACGCTGGTGGCAAGGTTTTCTGGAACTGGTCGGTGCCCACTGACCCAGGACAATCACCCAAAAAAATGGCCAGTCAACGCTGGCCATTTTCTTTTGATGGCGAGAAATTACTCGCTTTCCACCACACCCTCGACAGGCCCAGCCTGAGGCTTGGCCGGCGGATCAATCAGCACCTTCATGGAAAGGCGCATACGCCCTTTCTCGTCCGCCTCCAAAACCTTCACTTTGACAGCCTGGCCCTCTTTCAAATAGTCAGCCACCGTATTGACGCGCTCATGGGCAATCTGGGAGATGTGGAGCAGCCCATCCTTGCCGGGCAGAATATTCACGATTGCACCGAAGTCGAGAATCTTCAGTACGGTACCGTCATACACCTTGCCCACCTCAACCTCAGCTGTGATGTCTTCGATACGCTTCTTGGCCAACTCACCCGATTCCGTGCTCGTACAGGCAATCTTGATATTGCCTGTATCGTCGATATCGATCTGCGTACCAGTTTCCTCGGTCAAGGCACGAATGGTCGCCCCCCCTTTCCCGATCACATCCCGAATTTTTTCCGGGTTGATTTTCATGGTGATGATGCGGGGAGCAAATTGGCTCATGGCATGCGGCCCGGTAACCGCCTGCTGCATGATGCCGAGAATATGCAGGCGTGCTTCACGCGCCTGGGTCAGGGCAACCTGCATGATTTCCTTGGTAATGCCCTGGATCTTGATATCCATCTGCAGCGCATTGACACCGTTGACTGTACCCGCCACTTTGAAGTCCATATCGCCCAGGTGATCTTCATCGCCCAGAATGTCGGTCAGCACGGCAAAGCGGTTGCCTTCCTTGATCAAGCCCATGGCAATACCAGCCACATGGTCCCTCATGGGCACACCTGCATCCATTAACGCCAAACTGCCACCGCAGACCGAGGCCATGGACGATGAACCATTCGATTCAGTGATTTCGGAAACAACGCGCAGGGTATATCCAAATTCTTCTTTGGTGGGCAAACACGCCAGCAGGGCCCGTTTGGCCAAACGGCCGTGACCGATTTCACGACGCTTGGGAGTGCCTACACGCCCGGTCTCTCCGGTAGCAAAAGGAGGCATGTTGTAGTGCAACATGAAGCGATCGGAATATTCACCCGTCAGCGCCTCAATCGTTTGCTCGTCGCGACCGGTACCCAACGTCGCAACAACCAAAGCCTGGGTCTCTCCACGCGTAAACAGGGCAGAACCATGCGTGCGCGGCAGCACACCCGTACGGATGGTGATTGGGCGCACCGTACGCGTATCACGACCGTCGATGCGCGGCTCTCCCGCCAAGATGCGACCACGCACCACTTTAGCCTCAAGCGCATGGAAAAGATCCTTCACCACATTGGCTGCGGTGGTATCCATCTCTGCCGTGATCAGTTCCGCAAAAACCCGGTTGCGGATTTCATCCACGGCACCCATGCGTGCCTGCTTTTGCTTGATTGAATAGGCACGCGACAGATCGTCTGCACACAACGCATTCATCTTTTCAAGCAAGATGGCATCGGTCTCCGGCGCAACCCACTCTATCGGCTCATTTCCCGCTTCGTCCGCCAGATCATTGATCGCATCAATGGCCACGCGCATTTGCTCATGGCCAAAAACCACCGCACCCAACATGACGTCTTCGGGCAACCCCTGTGCTTCGGATTCCACCATCAGCACAGCCGACTCGGTTCCTGCCACGACCAAATCAAGCTTGGAGAGCTTGATCTCAGATGTCGTCGGGTTCAGCACGTACTGACCATCCACATAACCGACACGCGCCGCGCCAATCGGGCCGTTGAAAGGCAGCCCGGAAAGTGCCAACGCCGCCGATGCCCCCAACATGGCCGGAACATCGGAATCGACCTCCGGATTTGAAGACATGACAGTGGCGATGACCTGCACTTCGTTGAAAAAACCATCAGGGAAAAGCGGGCGGATCGGACGATCAATCAGACGGGATGTCAGCGTCTCTTTCTCTGTCGGCTTTCCCTCTCGCTTGAAGTACCCCCCGGGAATACGTCCGGCGGCATACGTCTTTTCCATGTAATCAACAGTCAATGGGAAGAAATCCTGACCGGGCTTGACTTCGTTTTTGGCCACCACGGTGACCAACACCACGGTATCGTCCATATTCACCACCACGGCACCCGTGGCCTGACGGGCAATTTCACCCGTTTCCATGGTGACTGTATGGCGCCCGTACTGGAATGACTTCTTGACTGGATTCACGCTATTTTCTTCCTTGATCTGACGTGCTTGATTTTTCTGTGCTCTTGAACTTCAGCGTCCTGCAATAGCAGATTACTTGCGCAGACCCAGACTCTGGATCAGCTGGGTGTAACGATCAGCACTCTTGTCTTTCAGGTAATCGAGCAGACGACGACGGCGAGACACCATTTTCAGCAAACCACGACGGGAGTGATGATCTTTGGCATTGGCCTTGAAATGGCCGGTCAGATCGTTGATACGGGCAGTCAGCAGCGCAACCTGAACTTCGGGAGAACCGGTATCGGTCGCTCCACGCTGGTAACCTTGAACAATCTGCGCTTTCTGAGCAGTAGTAATAGCCATGCTGGGAAACTCCAATGAAAAGCGCGCATTTTACTCGCGCGAAACAAAAAACCTCAACTAATTGATAAGACTCACATCTCAGCTCACCAAGAGCCGCTTCGGGGCCAGTTTTCCTGCCTCATTCACTTGGGCAACACCTAGAAACCCCCCGTTTTCCCCATAAATCCGATACAGCGCCCCTTGCTTCAACCCGGATAGCCAAAGTGCCTGCCCATGAGTGATTTGCCATTCGCTTTCCTGATCCAGACGCCGCACAGGCAGGTCCGGAATCAACGCATCGGCTGGGGACAAGTGCATCTCTCTCTGTTCTTCGGTCATTTCAGCCAGATCATCCAACGTCACGGCCTGTGCAACGTCGAATCCTGCGACAGCCTCACGCCGCAAACCTGTGAGGTGTGCACCACATCCCAGATGCTCACCCAAATCATCGGCCAAAGCGCGGACATAAAAACCTTTGCCACAATGTACGCGCAACACACAAGCTTGGTCGTGCAAACTTTCCAGAGAGAGCGAATACACCTGCACGCACCGGGGTTCACGTGGAATTTCCACCCCCTGACGAGCATATTCATAGAGCGGCCGTCCATGGTGCTTGAGGGCAGAATGCATTGGCGGCACCTGCTTGATCTCGCCCACAAAATGCTGCAAAGCAGACTGTAGGGCATATTCGCTGACCGACACGGGACGTTGCGCGATGACATCGCCATCGAGATCACCGCTGGAGGTTCTCACACCCAGCCTCACCTCTGCACGATAGACCTTGTCGCTTTCTAACAAGAACTGAGAAAACTTGGTCGCCTCACCAAAACACAAAGGCAGCAACCCGGTTGCAAACGGGTCCAGTGTGCCGGTATGCCCCGCTTTGAGGGCGCGATACAGACGCTTTACCTTTTGCAGGGCAGCATTCGATGTCAGGCCGACAGGCTTGTCCAGCAATAGGACGCCATCAACCTTTCGCTTCATCTTCACCCCGAGATGAGCCACTCTGGAGGGCTCCCGACTGGCGGTCGGACTCAACCGCTTCGTCAATGATCTTGGAGAGACGCGCGCCCCGTTCGACTGATTCGTCGTAGACAAAACTCAGTTTTGGGACAGTACGCATCTTCATGCGTTGCGCCAGCTCACTTCGCAAAAAACCAGAAGCCCGACTCAGCCCTTGCTGGCTTGCCACATGGTCTGCATTCAACGTGGTAAACCAGACCTTGGCATGCTCCAAGTCCGAGGTCACCTCCACCGCAGTGAAAGTCACGCCAAGCACACGCGGATCTTTGACTTCTCGCTGTACAAGATTTGCCAGTTCGAAACGAATTTGTTCCGCCACGCGGCGGCTTCTGGGATTGGTATGGGCCATAGAGACAAGAAGCGCCCCCACGCACCGCATAGCTGCGGCTACAAAGGGGGCTGTTGGAGTTACAGGGTTCTGGCTACTTCAACCACTTCGTAACATTCGAGTTGGTCACCTTCCTCGATGTCGTTGTAGTTCTTGAGCGCAAGACCGCATTCAAAACCTGCCTTGACCTCTTTGACGTCATCTTTAAAGCGCTTGAGTGAATCGAGCTCGCCATCGAAAACCACCACGTTGTCGCGCAGTACCCGCACTCTGGCAGAGCGCTTCAATTGACCATCGAGGACGTAACAGCCCGCCACAGCCCCCACCTTGGTGATACGGAAGACCTGACGAATTTCGGCCAAACCAAGCGCGTTTTCCTTCTTCTCTGGCGACAACATACCGGAAAGCGCCGCTTTCACATCATCCACGGCTTCATAGATGATGTTGTAGTAACGGATATCGACACCGGAGACCTCGGCCTGTTTACGAGCCTGGGCATCTGCACGCACGTTAAAACCGATCAAAGCCGCGCGCGAAGCCAGTGCCAAGTTCACGTCAGATTCGGAAATGGCACCCACTGCCGCATGAATGATGTTGACTTTGACTTCACTGGTGGAAAGTTTGCCCAACGCGTGCGACAAGCCCTCAAAGGAGCCCTGAACATCGGCCTTGAGAATGATCGGCAAGGTCTGGACTTCTCCCTCCGCCATGTTTTCAAACATGTTTTCCAGCTTGGCCGCCTGCTGTTTGGCCAGTTTGACGTCACGATATTTTCCTTGACGGAACAGGGCGATTTCTCGTGCCTTGCGTTCATCAGGAAGAACCAGGACATCTTCACCCGCACCCGGCACATCAGAAAGGCCTTGAATCTCGACCGGAATGGCCGGGCCTGCTTCTTCAATCTGCTTGCCGTTCTCATCCAGCATGGCGCGAACCTTGCCAAATGCCGTTCCGGCAAGAACCATATCTCCACGCCGCAAGGTGCCCGATTGCACCAGAATAGTCGCCACAGAACCACGCCCCTTGTCGAGACGCGACTCAATCACCACACCTTTGGCTGGCGTATCCACAGCCGCTTTCAGTTCGAGTACTTCTGCCTGCAACAGGATGGCATCGAGCAGATCATCGATGCCCTTGCCGGTCTTGGCTGACACATCGACGAACATGGCCTCACCACCCCACTCTTCCGGCACAACACCTTCATTGGAAATTTCCTGACGGATTTTCTCCGGATTGGCATCAGGCTTATCAACCTTGTTGACCGCGACCACGATCGGAACATTACCTGCCTTGGCGTGGTGGATGGCCTCGCGAGTTTGTGGCATGACACCATCATCTGCAGCGACGACGAGCACCACGATATCGGTAGCTTTTGCACCACGAGCACGCATCGCCGTAAAGGCCTCGTGACCAGGTGTATCCAGGAAGGTGACCATCCCTTTTTGGGTCTCCACGTGGTAGGCACCAATATGCTGGGTGATGCCACCGGCTTCACCCGCTGCCACCTTGGCACGCCGGATGTAGTCAAGCAATGAGGTCTTGCCATGGTCAACGTGGCCCATCACGGTCACAACGGGCGCACGCGATAGCAGTTCGGCTTCTTTGTGTTCGCTGTCGGTATCGTCCAGATACGACTCCGGGTTATCGGTAGGTGCGGGCTTGGCTACGTGGCCCATTTCTTCCACCACGATCATGGCCGTATCCTGATCGAGCACTTGGTTGATCGTCACCATGCTTCCCATTTTCATGAGCACCTTGATGACTTCGGCCGCCTTCACGGACATCTTGTGCGCCAACTCGGCAACCGTGATCGTTTCTGGAATCAAAACCTCGCGGATAACTGCTTCCACCGGTGCCAAAGCCTGTTCGTGACCCAGTTTGTGGCGCGACTTCTTGGTGCGCCAACCTTCACCAGCATCCACGCCCCCCCGAGTCTTGATACCAGGGCGACGTCCAGGGCTCTCGGTTTCCCTTTGTCCCTTTTTCACTCCACCCTTTTCAGCGGCTTTCTCAACTTTAGGTTTGACACTGGGCTTCACCGTCGGCTTAACCTCGGCAGGCTTTTCCGGTTCAGCCACAGGTTTCTGCTTGGCCGCCTCAGCCGCGCGCCGGGAAGCCTCACGTTGTTGCTTGGCCCTCAACTCTGCCTCTTGGATGGCGCGCAACTTGGCTTGTCGCTGAGCTTCTTGCTCACGAATACGCCGCTCTCCTTCACTGATCACAGAGACTGGAGTGGCGGGGGAGACCACATCGGCCACTTGCGATTCAGTCACCGAGGACATGTCACTGGCATCACCGGGAACACTCGACTCTGGCGATACTTCAATTTCTTCTTGCACAAACTCTTCGACTCGAACTTCTGTTGCAGTTTCTGCAGTGTCAACTGTGGGCGATTCAACTGCGGGAACCAACTCGGGCTCAAATACAGGGGGCAGCTCAACGGTTTCCGTCCGCCCCTCCGCCTCGGAGACAGGCGATTCTTCAATCACGGCCGCCTGCACGTCGAAATCTGGTGAGGACTCAAGCACTGTTTCGTGGTGCAGCAGCTCATCCGATGGTGCTGACGCCAGCTCAGCCGGTGTTGCCAGTTCCTGACCAACAACGCCTTCACGCTTTACCAACACACGCTTTTTACGGACTTCGACCTGAACTGTGCGGGTACGCCCACTGCTGTCAGCCGTCTTGATTTCGCCCGTCTGCTTCCGCGTCAGCGTAATTTTCGTCTTGGGCTCTCGTGCCCCATGCTTCCCTCTCAAATAGTCAAGAAGCATGGCCTTATCCTGGTCGGAAAGAACGGCATCGGTGCCCTTTACGGCGACTCCGGCTGCCTGCAGTTGCTTGACCAGCAAACCTGGATCGACCTTAAGTTCGAGTGCAAATTGTTCAACATTCATGCCTAGCTCCCTCAAACTCCGGACAAAAGCGGCGCACGCGCTGCCATGATGAGCTGACGAGCCTGTTCTGCATCCATACCAGAAAGATCAACCAATTCATCCACCGACAAATCAGCCAAATCATCTGCATTACGCACATCCTTCGATGTCAGCAATGCTGCAGTCTCTTCATCCATACCCTTGACGCTCAACAGATCAGCTGCTGCGCTTTCCACCGCCTCTTCCCGAACGATTGCATCGGTCAGCAAAGCATCCCGCGCACGAGCTCGCAACTCGTTAACGGTGTCTTCATCAAACACATCAATCTCCAGCATCTCGGCGAGCGGCACATAAGCCACCTCTTCCAAACTGGTGAAACCTTCTTCCACCAGCACCTGTGCCACATCCTCATCAACATCCAACTTCTGCATGAACATGCTCACCAGGCTTTCCGCTTCCTGACGATGCTTTTTCTCCGCTTCATCAACAGAGAGGATATTGATAGCCCAAGCAGTCAGCTCTGATGCCAGACGCACATTTTGGCCGTAACGACCGATAGCCACCTCGACCTGATCTGATTCAACCACCACATCCATGGCATGCTTTTCTTCATCCACGACGATGCTGGTTACTTCAGCAGGAGAGAGCGCATTGATCACAAACTGTGCAGGATCCTGTGACCATAGAACGATATCAACCCGCTCACCGTTCAATTCATTGGTCACGGCGGTAACGCGGGTGCCCCGCACCCCAATACAAGTGCCCTGAGGATCAACCCGCGGATCATTCGACTTGACAGCAATCTTTGCCCGGACACCAGGGTCTCGCGCAGCCGCTTTGATTTCAACGATCCCTTCTTCTACCTCCGGCACTTCCAGACGGAACAACTCCCTGATGAATTCAGAGCTGGTTCTAGACAAAACCAACTGCGGCCCACGTGCACCACGCTCCGCACGAACAAGAAAAGCACGCAGCCGGTCACCCACGCGCAAATTTTCCTTCGGAATCATCTGATCTTTTTCGAGCCGCCCCTCAATGCGCCCAGACTCAATGACTGCACTGCCACGCTCCATTCGCTTGATCGTGCCGGAAACCAATGCATCATTGCGCGCAAGAAAGTCATTGAGCACCTGCTCTCGCTCGGCATCACGAATCTTTTGCAGAATGACCTGCTTGGCCGCCTGCGCACCGATACGCCCAAAGTCAACCGCCTCAACGGGCTCTTCAATAAACGCACCAATCTGAACATCAGGATCGATTTCAGCAGCCTCAAAGTGAAGATACTGGCGATCAGGAAATTCCAGGCCCGCCTCGTCCGGCAATACCTCCCAACGGCGATAAGCCGCGTACTCACCTGTCTTGCGGTCAATCTCAACGCGAATATCCACGTCCTCATTGAGATAACGTTTCTTGGTGGCATGAGCAAGCGCAGCCTCAATTGCCCCAAAAACCACATTAGGTTCAACGTTCTTCTCGCGTGCCAAAGCATCCGCCAACAACAGAATTTCCCGACTCATCGCTTCCTCCGGGTTATACCCTCTAGCTCCGGTGCCAAACGGGCAGATTCCACGTCTATCAACGGAATTGCCACCATGACGCCATCCATCTCCAACTTCAACACTTCGTCTTCCAAACCGCGCAACACACCGACAAAACGCTTCCTACCGTCAATTGGCGCATGCACTCGCACTTGAGCCCGCTGCCCCTGAAACCGTAAAAAATCAGCCGCCTTCACCAAAGGGCGATCCAAACCGGGAGAAGAAACCTCCAAACGGTCATAGTCCACGTTCTCAACCATGAACAAACGCGTCAACTGGTTACTGACACGCACACAGTCCTCCAAGGTAATCCCCTGTGGCTGATCGATGTATAGCCGCAACAAACCACGGCCAACCCGCTCCAAGGCCACCAACTCGTAGCCCATTCCGGTTAATGTCGGTTCAATAAATGACTGTAAATCCACGTTGCCAACCTGCTTGTTGCACAAACTCCGGATACCGAAGCCCAAAAATAAAAAATGGGCACAAGGCCCATCTAAAAACTTGTCGAGTATAACTTGATCAACGCATAAGAAGCTACTCTCCGCCCACCACACGCTCTAATGTTACCGCCTCCTCCCCCTTTTCCAAGCCGAGAACGGCCAACCAAACTCCCTGCCCAGGAAGTCTGGCAAGACCGTGATAGCGAGCCACTGATGGATCTGCAACAAAAACGACTCGCTGCCCGGATTCTTGCCCAGGGCGCTCTAGCACCAGCGTTATCCGTACATCACCCACAAAGTCACCGCGCGTCCCAGTCAAGGAGACCGTGACAGCACTCTCTTGGCCAACCTTAAGCGAATCCAACCCCTCCACCACAACCCGCCATCCCAAGCGAGCCAGTTTCTCTTCCATATTGCGGTGGTGCGCAATGCTTTTGGCGGCATCATCTCCATGAGCTACTACACCAGCAAATCCTGTATGCACATTTTTACCTGCCGTGTTTGGTAACAGCCACGCTGCAAATGCGGGGGGAATGCCCTGTTTTGCCACATAAACGAACCCACCATACAAAACCGTAATCAAAACAAAAAATCCGATAATTATTTGGGGCACCCAATGAATACCCCCACCCCCATTTGCACCTGTTTTTTCTCCATAAAGCAAATACAACATGACAGCCACCGTAGGATAGGCAACCACATGCATGGTAATCACATCCAACCCCGGCCACTCAGATACCGCGTACAGGATATAGGCGACGCTGGGCACGGCTGCCGCCAACACAGACGACCAATAATTGGACAGGGTGAATTTCCGAGCAAGCGCATACAACAGCACAGTCAGCAACATTCCACCAAAAATAGTAACCAACAAAGACATACACCAATCCTATCCAATCGAACAATTCATACGCCAAAAACCAAGGCACGTATTTATCAGAAAAACAAGTTCAATGTCGCGTAAAAAACCGGGCCTGATCAACAACCTCATGCCCATGGGCAGATTTGATGACAAACTCAAACTCAGATATTCGTTGAGCCCTTGATGGGTCGAGCTTAACACTCACCTGAACAATTACACTCTTGCCATTTTTTACATAAACATTCTCAAAGTTTCCAAAATCCAACGCGCCGACTGGCAATCCTCGCGCGCCAATTGTAAACCGTTCCTCTTTTCCAGAAATATTTGTCAACCGAATCTGATATCTATTCCGCACAGAGCCGTCAGACAGCATAACGAACAAAGGCTGGCGAATTTGCTGGATGCTATGTTCAAATTCTGGGCGATTACTGACATCAAAAACCAGATAAGCAATCATCAAAACAAGAGCAACGCCATAACCAATTACCTTCAAACTCTTCCAATGAATTTTTACCGGGGCAGGAACGAGCTTATCCAGATTAACTTCCGAATCGTAACGTACCAATCCACGATCCCAGCCCATCTTGTCCATAATCACATTACACGCATCGACACATAATCCACACGAAATGCAGGTGTATTGCAAGCCATTGCGAATATCAATCCCGACCGGACAAACCTGGACACAAAGTTCGCAATCCACGCACTCCCCGTATCCGTGAATTTGCCGCTCTTCCTTTGTCCTCAAGCCAGCTCGTGCAGGCTGACGTCCAACCGAGCCCTCTCCACGTTTTCTATCATAATGAACCGTCAACGTTTCCGGATCATACATAGCACTTTGAAAGCGCCCATACGGGCAGATAAAAGTACAAACGTGCTCTCTCAATACTCCAGCCGCCAGATAGGTAGCCACTGTTAACACAACCGTCGTTATGTACCCAGCCGCCGCCATTTTCCCAGTAAAGAAAGCGACAACCAAATCGGGCGCATAACCAAAATACAATACAAAAGTTAATGCTGTCCAAAAAGACAGCACCCCCCAGACAACCCGAGTTCCACCAATCCGGAGCAATTTCTCCTTGCTACTCCATGGTTCACGCAACAGACGCAAACGAGCCGGACGCTCCCCTTGAATCAATCGCTCCAAAAAAACAAACGCATCCGTCCACAACGTCTGAAAACAGAAATAGCCGCAAAACGCCCGCCCAAACAGCGCCGTCATAAAAAACAAAAATACAGCCGCAATAAACAGCAACAGAGACAGCCAAAACACATCCTGAGGGTAAACAGTCAGATCAAAAACAAAATAACGTCTACCAGGAATATCAAACATTACAGCCTGAGTTGGTGCATCCAATCTCTCCCAAGGCATCCAGGGCAACAAGAAATACACTGCAAACCCCAACCACAAAACAGCCGTTTTAAATCGGCGGAACGTCCCTTGTATAGAACGCGGGACGACAGGAGGGCGTTTGAAATATAGTTCTTTATTTTCCACAACAGTTTCTCTCAAAGAAAAACCCCGGCACGCCGGGGTTTTAATAGGTCGCTCTACAAAAAGAGCATAACGAATATTACTTTCCGCCACCTAACTCATGTACATAAACAGTCAGCAACTTCATTTGCTCCGGTTTAATCCGTCCATCCCACGCTGGCATAACCCCCTTCGCCAGGCCTGCAGAAATGACATTCTTAACAGCCGCTAGTTTTGACACGTCGTCAGTAGCACTGGGAACATCGGCCCACAACCAGACTTTATCTGTCAAATTAGCCGATCCAATATCTTGACGGCCCTTGCCATCATCCCCATGACAATAGAAACACGCTGCCGTGTGAGAATGAAATAACTGATCACCCTTGGCCGCTTTGTTTGCATCAACTTTATTCCCGGAGAGAGAAAGAACATAGCTAGCCAACGACTCGATCTGCTCTTTATCTAAAGCCTCTGCGAACCCGGGCATATAACCACGACGCCCCTGGCTAATGGTTTGATGGATCTTCTCGAAGGAACCACCGTACATCCAATCGTCGTCAGTCAAGTTAGGGAAAAACCCCAACTTACCACCGCCACCACTCTGATGGCATGCTGCACAGTTTTCAGAAAAAACAGCCTTACCCGCAGACAACACAAAACTGCTCAATTCAGGATCTTTTGCAATCGCCTCGTACGACATTCCCATAAGTTTGTCGTAATAGGGTTTCTGGGCAGCAGCCCCCTCCTGCATCTCCTTGAGGAGCTTAGCACGTGTATTCCAATGCCAAGATTCCTCCTGCCCTTGTGCATTGACATACACGACCTCCCCTGTCCCCGGGAGGAAACTCTTGCCTATTGGCCACGACGGGTAAACAAACCAATAAACAAGCGCAAACAGCATCGTCACGTACAGGCCATAGATCCACCAGAGCGGCAGTGGATTGTTGTACTCCTGAAGGTCTCCATCCCACACGTGGCCCGTGGTTTGCACATTTGCGGAAGAGGTTTGGCTATGGGCATTGTCAGCCATTGGACTTATCCTTCACTTCGTCATCGTCAAGAAACGGAATATTTCTATGCTCTTCTAGCTGTTTTCCCCGTCTTTTATTGCCATAGACCCAAAAGACGATAGCGCAAAAAGTCACGAAGAAAATCAACAAACCAAGCGGCTTGGCGTTCGCCGGATCTGCAAACCAATCCATCAGCGGTATTTCACCAAATCTTCTGGTTTGATCTTACTGAAGTCGACCATTGTCCCCAGCACCTGCAAATAAGCCACCAAGGCATCCATCTCGGAGACACTAGAACGATCTCCGTCAAAGTTGCCATCTTGAGCCTGCGCAACTAGGTTTTGCGCAGCATTCGGAATGTGTAGCGTCTTGGCGACCGACTCGCCAAACTGTTTGACGTTACGCTGGTATTCCTCATCATTGGCCGAATAAGGAACTCCCGTGGTCCGCAATGCACGCAAACGCGCGCCAACATCAGAGATATCCAGATCGGACGTCATCAACCACTGGTAATTCGGCATAACAGACTCCGGCACAACCGATGTCGGCTGAATCAAATGCTGCACATGCCACTCGTTGGAATATTTACCACCCACACGAGCCAAATCCGGACCTGTCCGCTTAGACCCCCATTGGAAGGGGTGATCGTACTTCGACTCTGCCGCCAAGGAATAATGACCATAGCGCAACTGCTCATCCCTGAAAGGGCGAATCATCTGCGAATGACAGGTGTAGCACCCTTCACGAATGTAAATATCACGACCACGCGACTCCAGCGGAGTGTACGGGCGCACACCTTCCACGTTCTCCATCGTGTCCTGAATAAAGAACAGGGGTGCTATCTCCACCAACCCGCCCACACTAATGGCCATCATGGTCAATACCAGCAAAACACCGGCATTAGTTTCAACATTCTCGTGCTTGAATCCCATTTTTAACCTCGTCGATTCAGACCACTGCAGCAGAACGCTCACGCATGTTTGCAGCTTCCGCCACCCCTTGGCGAATAGTCATGTAAACGTTGTAAGCCATCAAAATCATGCCAGCCAAGTAGAACATACCGCCAATGGCACGCATGGCATAGAAGGGATGCATCGCAGCGACCGACTCGACAAAGGAATACTGCAAGTTGCCGAAATCATCAAACGCACGCCACATCAACCCCTGAGAGATGCCAGAAATCCACATTGCCGTGACATAAAGCAGCACACCAATAGTAGCCAACCAGAAATGCAGATTGATCAGCTTGACGCTATACATTTCCGTTTTCCACAAACGCGGGATCATGTGATACAGAGCGCCAAAGGAAATCATGGCAACCCAACCCAACGCACCTGAGTGCACATGACCCACAGTCCAATCGGTGTAATGCGAAAGCGCATTCACATCTTTGAGCGACATCAAAGGCCCCTCAAACGTCGACATACCATAGAAGGACAGCGCAACGATCATAAAACGCATGATCGGATCGGTTCTCAGTTTATCCCATGCCCCAGACAAGGTCATGATGCCGTTGATCATGCCACCCCAAGAAGGCAGCAACAACATGATCGAAAAGGTTGCGCCCAGCGTTGACGCCCAATCAGGCAGTGCCGTCCAATGCAGGTGATGCGTACCCACCCACATATACATAAAGGAAAGCGCCCAGAAGTGCACGATGGAAAGACGATATGAATAAATAGGTCGTCCAGCATGCTTAGGAACAAAGTAGTACATCATGCCCAAGAATGCTGCCGTCAGGAAAAAACCCACAGCATTATGTCCATACCACCACTGAACCATTGCATCCTGCGGCCCAGAAAACAGGCTATAGGACTTCAGCGTAAACAAATCCACCGGCACCGCAATGTTGTTAAACGTATGCAACAACGCCGTAGCCAAGATGAAAGAAACATAGAACCAGTTGGCCACATAGATGTGCGGCTGCTTCCGCATCATCAAAGTACCAATGTAGACGATCATATAAGCCACCCAAACAACCTCAATCAACAGATCGATGGGCCACTCCATTTCCGCATACTCACGGCCCTGGCTATAACCGGTCACATAAGAGAGCGCCGCCAGGACAATGATCGACTGCCACCCCCAGAACGTGAAGGTAACCAACCCGGGGGCAAAAAGACGTGTCTGACAGGTTCGCTGGACGACGTAATACGAGGTTGCAAACAGCGCCGAGCCACCAAAACCAAAAATCACCGCACCGGTATGAACAGGGCGAAAACGGCCAAAGGAAAGATATGGACTATCAAAATTCAAGAAAGGCCACGCCAACTCCGAGGCGATATACACCCCGACAAACATACCCACCACAGCCCAAACAACGGCCATGACAGAGAACCTCTTCACAATGTCGTAGTCGTACTGCTCGGTTGCAGCTGCACCGCTTGCTGACATAACGCCTCCTAGATCACTGCTCTACCCCAACAACCGGGGCCGCAGAAAGAACCAAAAATCGGACAAAAAGCTGGTGGAGTATAGTTCGCCTCACCCAACAGGGGCAAGTTTACCCCACAAGCAAAAGGGTAGTTAAATCTTGAGCGATATCTTGCGGAGGATGCGCAAACGGCAAATACAACCGCAAATGTCCTGCTCGATCAAAAACATAGCTACCTGCAGAATGATCCACCAAGTAGCTCTGCGCGCCGGGTTCTGTGTGTTTGCGATACATCACCCGGAATTCTTTTGCTACAGACGCCACCTCTTCAGAAGTGCCATAAAGCCCCAAAAACGATTGATGAAAGTACGGCACGTACGACTTCAACATTTCCGGCGTATCCCGATCCGGATCAACCGAGACGAACAAAACTTGAATCCTGGCCGCGTCTTCCTTTCGCATTAAGCCCATGGCACGACTCATGTCTGACAAAGTTGTCGGGCACACATCGGGGCAATGCGTATAGCCGAAAAACACCACCACCAACTTCCCACGAAAATCTTGCAGGTCAACTCGGCGACCGTTGTGGTCGGTCAAACTAAAGCCCCGCCCAAACTCGGCACCGGAGATATCTGTGCCTTTGAAAGACTGTCGCGGATGATCACCACACCCCAGCAGCATCAAAAACAGCAGAATCGCTCCAAGATACCGGCGCACGCACATCAAACGGCCAAAGCAGCATTAGGGAGGTCGGCCAAGCGATATTTTCCAGTCAACATAGCCTTAGCGAGCTCTTCCAAATTCATTTCGTTCAGCAGCATCAAAATTTTCTTCTTCACCGGAATCCACTTGAAATGCATCGGGCAGGCCGTTGCGTCTGAACATTCTTTCAGCCCCAGGATGCAGCTCTTGGTGAAATCGGGGCCTTCCGTCAACAACAGCACCTGCATCAAGGTCGTGCGGTGCATCCCTTCACGAAGACAGAAGCCTCCCAATCGACCGCGAAAAGAATCAAGCAGGCCGTGTTTGCACAAATTCTGCAAAATCTTTGCCAGATAAGCTGCCGGCACATTGAGACGCTCAGCAATATCGCGATTCAACACAGGCTCGCCAGCAGGTTGAGTCGCTATATAAATCAACGCTTGGACAGCGTATTGACTGGTGCGGGACAAGACCATAAACCACTCCTTAGAGAGTTTTTTATCCTGAATTATAACGATGCAAATTTGTATGCCCATAGGGTTTTTCAGCTCCCGTATGGACACCCTTCAGATTGACCAAAACTTCCGTCAAAAATCGTACAACAGGCCGTGCAGACGCTTGGGCGGAAAATACCCGGCAACAGCCGCTGCCGTTGCATTCGCCACGCAGGGTAGATCCGCCAGCAAAGGCGCGGGCAAGCGCTGGCGCAATGCATCGACATTCTCATCCTGGGCCAACATATCGGGGGCCAAGCGGTTTGCCACCCAGCCCACCAATCTCAATCCACAGGAGGCGATGGCTTCGCTACTCAGCAAAGCATGGCTGATACAGCCCAGACGAATACCAACCACCAGTACAACCGGCAAATTCAAAGCCACAGCCAGATCAGACGTATCCCGCTTGGCCGACAACGGCACCCGAAATCCCCCGACACCTTCCACCACGACAATCTCGGCTAATACAGCAAGAGCATCGTAGGCTGCGCGAATGCGGGGAATTTCTATGGCGGTACCTTTGCGTTCCGCTGCGATATGCGGAGCAATCGCCTCGCGAAACAGGTAAGGATTCACCCAATCCTGCGGTGCATTCACATTGCTTTCAGCCTGCAAACAGGCCACATCGTCATTCACCCAAACCTCACCCCGACGCTCTGCGCCAGCCGCCACGGGTTTCATGCCTGCCACCCGGTAGCCCAAACGGGCGTAAGCGCGCACAAGCGATGCGGCCACGACAGTTTTGCCGACACCTGTATCGGTCCCCGTCACAAACAAACCACGAGCCGGATTCATTCCAAGCGCTTCCTGAATTCAATGATCTGGCGGCCATCTGCCAGTTTGTTTGGCTGCCCCGCCCAAGCGTGGCCGTAGACAACCTCATAAGTAGCGGGCAAACGTCCGTCCTGACGGAAACGTTCATAGTTGGCCTGTAACTGAGCCCAAGCCCCCTTACCCATCAGTCCATCGCGACGACCAGCCATGATGGTGCGCGCGCCGATTCCCTTGAGGTCAAACAACAAGGCACGTAATTCCTGATAGGTCAGGGTCAAGCGTTCCATTTCCATGACAGGATGACTGAACCCGGCAGCCACCAGCGCATCGCCCACATCATGCATATCCACGAAATCATTCACCCGCGCATGGCCATCCACCCCCTGCCCGGCTGCACGCAACTCATGCAAGGTATCGGGCCCAAGGCTGGCGAACAGCAACAACCCACCCGGCTTGAGCACACGCTGAAACTCGTGGAATGCACGGGGCAAATCCACCCATTGCAGACTCAGGCTCGACCAGACCATATCCAGGCTGTGTCGTGCCAGCGGCAAATGCTCGATATCAGCACAAAGAGGAAGCAGACGCCCACGGCGCTGCGCGGCCACGCGCCCCCACCACCCCCGCCAACCGGAGGAAATCTGCGCTTGCCGGGCTTGACACAACATGGAGTGCGCCAGATCCAGCGCCACGACCTCTGCTTCGGGAAAACGCCGGGAAAGCAAGGGAAAACCCGACCCCGTGCCACACCCCGCATCCAGAATCACCCGAGGAGAAATTTTCATTTCTTCGAGATGTTCATCCAGACGTCGCGCCACTTCCCGTTGCAGGAATGCAGAATGGTCATAGGTATGCGCTGCACGTTCAAACGCACGCCGAATGGCTTGTTTCAGCTCAGTGGCCATGTAAAAACACCTTGAGCGTGGCAACGAACCAATCCGGATGTGAAATAAAGGGGGCATGCGCGGCCCGCTCGTGCCTGACAAGGCGTGCCTGAGGAATATGGGTCGCCAGCCACTCCCCCGCTGCCACCGGACACAACGTGTCATAGGCCCCGTGAATGACCAGGGTCGGGCATGTCACCCGTGCGGCAACCCCGCGTAAATCGACCTCCCGCAACAATCCCAGACCTGCCGCCAGAAGTGCCTGCGTCGGTTCATCACGTGTGGCAAGCGAGTCGCGCAAACGGGTTACCACCGCCCTGGCCGAATCACCTCCACGTGCCTGCAGGCTGAGAAAACGCATGAGCGTCGCCCGGTAATCACGCTGCAACTCTTGTGCAAAATCACTGAGAACCGTCTCATCCAGGCCATGCCCCCACCCTTCGCGATTCATGAAGACCGGGCTTGTCCCCACCAAAACTAGGCGTGCAACTTTTTCAGGGTGTCGCGCAGCCAGCGCCAATGCCACCATGCCCCCCATCGACCAACCGACAAGAGAAACCGCTTCAGACAGCTTGCCTGCCACGATATCGGCCAGGGTTTCCGCGTGATAGGGGGCAACCAGGGGCATGCCATCGTAGCCTGGTAAATCAGGCGCTTCACCGCAACAAGAAGCACGCGTTTCGCTCCAGATGCCGCCGTGCAACCCCCAGCCATGCAAAAAAACCGTTTTTGAATCAGGCATGTGCCAACTCCTGCAAACCCTCCAACAGAGCATCGATATCGTCGAGGGTATGCGCGGCAGACAACGAAATGCGCAGGCGTGCCGTGCCAACCGGCACGGTTGGAGGACGAATCGCGGGGATAAGAATGCCGCGTTCGCGCAAGCCGCGAGTCAGCATCAGTGCCGCCTCATTACTGCCCACCAGCAGGGGTTGAATCGGCGTAGGGGAAGGCATCAACGACCATGGCAGACCTCTCGCCCCCCGGCGCAAACGGGTAATCAGTGTTTGCAGGTGTGCCCGTCGCCAGGATTCCATCGCGATGATGCCCAGACTGGCACGCACCCCTGCGGCCAGCATCGGTGGCTGGGCTGTGGTGTAAATATAGGTACGGGCGCGATTGACCAACCATGCCACCAAATCTGAACTGCCCGCCACAAAAGCCCCCGCCACGCCCGCCGCTTTCCCTAGCGTTGCCATATAGATCAGGTTCGGACTGCGTTCCGGGGTACTCACGGATGACAGAATGCCCTGCCCCGAGTCGCCCAACACCCCAAAACCATGGGCATCATCCAGATAAAGCCAAGCGTCATAACGTCGCGCCAATACCAGCAAAGCGGCGACATCGCACAGATCGCCATCCATGCTGAATACGGTATCGCTGGCAATCAACTTGACCTTGGCCGTACTCGCCGCCAAGCGCTGTTCCAGATTGGACAGATCCAGATGGGGATATCGGCTTAGGCGAGCACGCGCCAGCAAGGCTGCATCGACCAGAGAAGCGTGATTGAGACGATCTTCAAACACTTCGCCGTGTCGATCCAACAGCGCCGACAGCACACCCAGACTGGCCATGTAGCCGGTAGAAAACAACAAAGCCGCCGACAGCCCGGAAAAATCGGCCAACGCCGTTTCCAGCTCGTGATGCAAGCGGTGGTGCCCAGTCAACAAATGTGCGGCACCCGCTCCCACCCCCACTTCGCTGATCGCCGCACGAACAGCCTCAGCCACCGCCGGATGGTTTGCCAACCCCAGATAGTCGTTGCTGGCAAACGACAGAAAACGACGACCTTCGACATGCACGCGCACGCCCTGAGGAGAATCGAGTACACCACGTTGACGCCGCAATCCCTGCGCATCCAGATCGGATAGGGCGGCGGATAACTGATCGGGGTTCATGGGTAAAGCTCCACCTCCCGCCACCGTCGGCGGGGAGATACAGATCGGCTATTGAAGGCTGAAAATGCGCCCGAGGGGCCGCTTCGCATCCAAGCGAATCAGTGTGCGCAGCGACGCCCCTGTACCGGCTCGGTTTTCAGGCCCAACTTGGCAAACAGCACCTCATCGGCACTGACATCGGGGTTGCCGGTCGTCAGCAATTTATCGCCATAGAACACAGAATTGGCACCGGCCATGAAACACAATGCCTGCCCCATTTCACCCAATTCCTGACGCCCTGCAGACAAGCGCACATGGGATGCAGGCATGGTGATGCGCGCCACCGCGATGGTGCGCACGAATTCCAGCGGATCCAGGTCACCTTCTACCGCCAACGGCGTGCCCGGTACTTTGACCAGCATATTGATCGGCACAGATTCGGGCTGCGGGTTGAGATTTGCCAGTTCCAGGATGAGCCCGGCACGTATGCGCCGACTTTCGCCCATGCCGATGATGCCGCCACAACACACGTGAATCCCGGCGTCACGCACCTGGGACAACGTATTGAGACGATCGCCATGCGTATGCGTGGTAATCACCTCACCATAAAACTCACTGGCCGTATCCAGGTTGTGGTTGTAATAGTCCAGGCCCGCATCCTTGAGACGTTCGGCCTGACCGGGCTTGAGCATCCCCAGGGTCACGCAGGTTTCCAGCCCCAGAGCTTTCACTTCGCGCACCATGTCTTCCACCACAGTCAGATCTTTCTCTTTCGGGCCGCGCCATGCCGCCCCCATGCAAAAACGGGTTGCGCCCGCTTCTTTTGCTGCTTTGGCTGCAGACACCACCTCGGTCACTTCCAACAGTTTTTCACGCTCGACACCTGCGTCATGCCGGGCCGACTGCGAGCAATAGCCGCAATCTTCTGAACAGCCCCCCGTTTTGATGGATAGCAGGGTAGACAGCTGCACGGCATTGGCATCGAAATGCTGGCGATGCACGCTCTGCGCCTGAAACAGCAAATCGTTCATCGGCAAGGCAAACAACGCCTCCACTTCGGCCAGCGTCCACAATTTAACAAGGGGAGGATGATTCAGGTCGTTCATTGCGGAGCCCCCACTTTTTTGACGTCATCAATTTCCATGTCCTGCCAATCTTCCTTGCCTGCCCGCCAAACGTCGTACAACGACCAGGGCACCAGAGCCAGAATCATGAGCGCCCACACCCCCATCCAGCCGGTAGGCAAATGCGCGATGTCATTGGCAAAAATAGTGAGAAAGCCCACCAGACCGTAATAACGGTATCCGGCCCATTGGTTGTAATGGCGCACGGCGGCATGGGGATGATGGGCAATGGAGGCGTATACAAAAATCGAAGCCGCCAGCCAGATCATGACTGGTGGCAACGACATGGCCATAGGCAAAAACGCCATTTTCTTGTCGGCAATGAACTGTCCCAGCGTAAACAACCCCGCCGCCAGCAAAGTCGTGGCAACGGCCAGAAGGTTGAACAAACGCGCACTTCGCAGACTCGAAGCCGCTGTCACAAGATGTTTATCGCTCATGGGTAGCACACAATGACGGCAAATAAGGGCAGCGCATGGTGCGTTTGGAGGAAGCAATTGTCAAACACGATCAAAACAACGCTAAACAACTGCGTAAAATTTATGCAAAACCACCTGCCTTCGGCATGTTTGCTGTGTGGCACGCACGTGGCAGGCACTTCTCTTTGCATGGCTTGCGAGGCCGATCTGCCGACACTGCCCCAGGCACGTTGCCCCCATTGCGCCCTGCCTTCACACGAACATGCACTCTGTGGCCATTGCCTGCGTCACCCTCCGGATTTCGACCACACCGAAGCGGTGTTCGCCTACGGGTTCCCCGTCACGACACTCATACAGCAGTTGAAATACCGAGGTGTCCTGGAGATCAGCGATTTTTTCGCACAGGCACTGGCAGAACAACTGCGCACACGCCCGGCGGTCGATCTCATGATTCCCATGCCCTCGCATCACCATCGCCTCAAGGCACGCGGCTTCAATCAGGCCGTGGAAATCACCCGCCAGCTCGCTCGCCACCGCCCCGGTGCCTGGAAATACGATACCTGCATACGCCTGCGGGATTCTCCACCGCAGGCAGGGCTCGAACTCAAGGAACGACAACGCAATCTACGCGGTATTTTCAGTTGCCCGTCTCGTCTGGATGGACTGCGTATCGCCATGGTTGACGATGTGATGACCACCGGTGCCAGCCTGAACGAACTGGCGAAAACCCTGCGTCAGGCAGGTGCTGCGCACATTGAGGCCTGGGTGATCGCCCGCACGCTACCGCACTCAGGCTGAGGGGCACAGCCGCCGGATGGCGTCGGCATTGCTCCACGAAAAGCAGGCCTCGGCGGCTGCCTCGCAAGATAACCAGCGATATTGCAGGTGTTCGCGCGGTGCCAGACGCACCTGTTCACGTCCAGGCAGCCGCAGGCCAAATACATGCTCGGTGTTATGGGTGATGCCGGGGGCGTAACGGTGACGCCAACGCGCAAAAATCTCGTACTGGTTCTGATAGTGCCAGTCTTGCAGATCAAAACGTCGCGCATCGAGCCCGGTTTCTTCCATCACCTCGCGCACGGCCGTTTCTTCGAGGGTTTCTCCCGAATCCTGGCTTCCCGTCACCGATTGCCAGAAGCCGGGGGCATCAGCACGCTCCAACAGCAATACCTCGCCCGCGAGGTTATGAATCACCACCAACACAGACACTGGAATTTTGAACATAAGGCCATCACGCCAAGCAAAAAAAGCCGACGAAAACGTCGGCAACGTGACATCAAAATAGAAAAAATCAGAACAACTCGATATCGGAAGAGTCGCCTGCAACAGACTGCTTGGCATTGACATATTGTTCCAGAGCCGCCTGTACATCACCGGTCTCCAGCAATTTATCGAACATCAGTTTTTCATCTTCCATGGTGTATTTCGCCCGGATTTTCTGCTGCAGGGCGTGCCAGGCATACGGGTTATAAAGCCGCGCGGGATCACCCACGATGCCATTCAGATCATCCAGACTGCGGCACACATGCGAAAGACGCTGGCTGAGACGGTCATAGAACTGAAAAGCCACGATGGCGTGCTGCATCTGACCACTCACCGCCGTGCCGGTTTCCTCGATGGACTGCTTCACGGGTGAATCCGGCAGACTGTGAACCTGCTCCACCAGAGCCATCAGGTTGCCATACATGCCTGTAAACGAATTGGTCAGCACTTCCACTGAACCGCCCGAATCCCGCAGGGCCATCTCGATCTGGGCCATGGCCAGGTTGAGCATCATCAAAGTTTCCCGTACCTGACTCCAATCAAGGTCGGGGCGCGAAGCGGTGGAGGGGGGAACGGTATAACTCATCGCAACCCCATCCATGAGTAAACCCTGCTTATATGAAAGACAACAGACACATCATGCACTTCGGCCTCCTGGACTCACCCTGTTGAACAGTGAGGGGCATATCGGCATGCCGATTGGAAACTTTAGATGGAAAACCCGCACGCACAGGCCCTGCATACAGCGCAGGGCCGCCGGATACGGCCTGTCGCACGCAATAGGCGGCGACCTCCGGAATTACAGGGCAAGACTGGAAAGATAAGCCGCCAATGATTGAATCTGACGGTCATTCAACTTCTTGACCACCCCGGTCATGCGCGGGTCGGCACGCACGCCTTTGGCAGCACGATAGTCCTTCAGCGCACTCACCAGGTAGGCCGCCTGTTGCCCGGCAAGACGGGCCACTTCATGCGTCCCCTGGGCTTCAACCCCATGGCAACCGATACAAGCACGTGCGTAATGTTCACGCCCCGCTTTAACCAGAGAAGCATCGGTCACTGCGCTTGGATCGACTTTCTGTGTGGCGTAAAACACGGCGATGTTGAACCGGTCTTCAGGCTTCAACACCTTGACCAAACCGCCCATGAAATCATCCTTGCGACGACCATCCCCGAATTTGTCGATTTGCATCAACAGATAAACAGGGCTCTGCCCGGCCAGATTGGGCACGTAATCGAGGGGACTGTTACCCGTCACGCCATGGCAGTTTTCGCAAAAAAAAGCTGCCCGCTTACCCGCCGCTGCCGCCGCAGCACGCGCTTTGGCATCGCCCATGACCTGTTTCAACCTACCATCCACATCCCGTTCCACCGCCTGAACCGCCATGGAAACCATGGCAACACAACACAACAGCCCACATTGAACAGCCCTTAGCATCGTTTTTTCTCCATGCTTTTAATGTGGGCATTGTAGATCGTGAAGGGCGTGTTACAGCATCAGAAATTACCTGACATTGATCCACCCTGCGGCCCGCCCTCCTCTCCCGAAAGCCAGACGGGTTGAAATCCGGCCTCAGGCACCACGTACCGAGGTGCCCCTGAGCAGAACTTCACGCGCCATCTCGATCATCTTTTTTTGTTGACCCCGCGCATCCTGACGCAACGCATCAAATGCCTGTTTTTCTGACACCCCCAGCTGTTCCATCAATATGCCAATCGCCTTGCTGATATCACGGCTGTCATTGAGTGCCGCCACCAGCCTGTGGGTATCCTCGCGCAGCCCGGCCAAGTCACGTGCCCTGGCAAGGGCCGTTTTCAACATCGGAATCATGCGCGGCACCTCAATGGGTTTGAGCATATAGCCCAAGGCCCCGGCTTCTTTTGCGCGGAAAACGAAATCTTCGTCATCGTGTGCAGTCAAAAACACAAACGGAATGCCTCGGGCCGCCAATTCTTCTGCCAACTCAAGACCCGACCGACCGGGCAGGCGGATATCCAGAACCGCCAGGTGGGGAGGGGTGTGCTGACAGAGTTCCAAGGCCTCTTCTGCCGACTCCGATTCGGTCACATCGAAGCCCGCCTCGCGCAAACCGCGCGCCATGGTGCCCAAAATAAGCAGGTCGTCTTCTACAAGCAAAAGGTGATCTTGAATCATCTGAACGAGGGGGGCGGTTCTGGTTGGGCACGCATGAAATCAGTTCGGAGCAAGCAACACAATGATGGGCGGAGCAAGAACGAGTTCCGCACGCACATACCCTGGCTCATCAACAATATTCAAACGCGCCCCCTTGCGAGGCAACAGGGTGCGAACCAGATCAAGACCAATTCCGCAGCCTCCCTTGGCCGCAGGGTTAAACCCCGCAGGCAGCGGCCCGCCCGGATTACGAATATGGATATGCACCGTTTCGGCATCGCCGAACAAGCTGATTTCAATGTCGTCCCCCCGATCGATGACGCCGTGCTTGAACGCGTTTTGCACCAGCTCGTTCAAAATCAGAGCCACGGCAACGGTGGCATTGCGCTCCAGACCGATATGTCCCCTCAGCCCTATCGAGGTCAGAGGCAAAACCTCAGCCATGGCAAGAGAAGCCGCCACCTTGACGATTTCGCCCAACAGCTTCTCCAGCGGCAACGCCCTTTCACCCAGACGGCTTTGCAAACCATAGATGACTGAAATGGTATTGATCTGGGCAATAGCCGATTCCAGCGGGATGGCTGCTTCGGGGAAAAGCACCATGTCCTGCCGCAACAAGGCCATCACACCATGCAGGTTGTTTTTGATTCTGTGATGGACTTCCCTCACCAGGGCATTGCGCTGGCTGGCTTCATGCGCCAGACGTTCCGCTTCCGCATTCACCCTCTCGGTGATGTTTTCCATCATGCCCACGCTGTACAACACCTTGCCGTTTGAGGCTCGAATGGGCGAAGAGAACAGATTGGCCCAAACCGCATGGCCATCGCGGTGCAGATAACGTTTGCGCAAGTGGTAACCGGGCGACGGGTTCTGTACGGCTTGCTGAAAACGATCCACGTTATCCGCAATGTCATCGGGGTGCGTGATTTCGTCAAAGGTCTTGCCTACCAGATCGGCTTCGCTGTAACCCAGCATGTCAGCCAAGGCCCGGTTGACCCGCAGTAAACGCCGCTCGTTATTCGCCATGGCAATGCCAATCGGGGCATTCTCGAACAGCAGCCGAAAACGCATTTCACTTGTGCGCAACTCTTCCGCCAGCATGCTCGGCGCGGTGATATCGACATGAGAAATGACCGCACCGCCAGACGCCCCCGACAAAGGGGCCACCGTCATCGAAAACCAGCGATGCTGCTGCGGAGAATGGCACGGGTAGTCATAGGTAAATACCGGAAGCCGACCGGCGAGCACCGCCGTTATTCCGGCCAACACCTCCTGGGCATCCTCGGCATATTCCCCCTGGGCCTCTCGGCAAATCTGCAGATAGTTCGTCCCCACATCGGTATGCCTGGCCGTCGCGCTATCCAGGCCACCATTCTCCTGGGCAAACACCCGCCAGGGGCGGTTCACGGCCATGATGTATCCATCACGACCGAGCACGGCCACATGGGTACTGATCGCATCGAGAATGCCCTGCTTGAAGCTTTCTGCCTCACGCAATGCCATTTCGGCCCGTTTATGTTCGGTGACCTCCCAGATGAAGCCATCCAGCCATAACAACTGCCCGCGCGAATCAAATACCCCATGACCCTTTTCATGCACGACGACGGTCTCGCCATCCTGGCGGCACACCCGGTATTCAAGTTCAAATGCACGCTGCGCCTTGACCCCGTCTTCGACCACCTGCGCCACCCTCTCACGGTCATCCGGATGAATGACGCTGGCATAACTTCTCGCACGGGAAAGAAATTCATCTGCGGCATAACCGGTCATGGCCATCACGGAACCGCTCATGATTTTGACCGTCCAGTCCGCATCCATCGCGCAACGGTAGGCAATGCCAGGCAAATTGGCGACCAGACTGCGATAGCGAACCTCGCTCTCACCCAAGGCAGCCGCCCAGCGAACCCTGGCGACCCGCGCCTTGGCCAGCGCACTTGCCACGCCAGCAAACAGGAGCAGCACGAGCAGCAATGACCACCACATCACAGGCTGCCGAAAGAACCAGCCAGAGGGCAGATCTTCGGCCGGCGTCATGCTCACAATCTTCCAGGAATACGCCTCATGCCCACGTCCACCCGTGTTTTCGCCCCTCCCTTTTTCCTGGCTGGAATATTGACCCGCCTGCAAGGGGTAAATCGTGGCGAACACGAACAACCCGCGCTCATTGCGAAAACTGCCCTGAGGCTGACTCACGAGCTTGCTCCACGCATCGGGATACGTATTGGCAAAGGTGCGCGGGTCGCCGAACATGAAGCCCCACTCATCCTGCCGACTCGGGCTCACAAGCCAGTAGCCCTCACTGTTGAGCAGCATGCCCTGACAGCCATCGCGGCCCAGGGCAGCACGAAAACGATCCAGCATGTTGGCCCCCAGGTAATTCAGCACCACGATGCCCCAGCGGTGGCCCCGTGCATCGAACAGCGGCATGGCGAAACGCAGGGTGGGCTTATCGGGCACGGCTGTATGCGCGTTTTCCACGTAAAGATCGAGCGGCGAGACGTACATCTCACCCCGCATCAGCCGGGATGCCTCGCGGAAATCGTCATGTGTGGATTGGTCTTGCAGCTGTGCCTCTGGCACGACAACCGGTTCACCCTCATTGAAATCCACACGAACGCGCTCCATGCCGTGTGCATCAAGCAGGCGAACCTGATCGTACAAGCCTGTATTTCTGGCAAAAACCCGGAATATTTCAGCAACCTGGCGCGTATTTGAGGCCTGCGCGGGCGAGCCATCCAACAGATCGGCCAGCGTGTTGAGATGCACTGAGACCTCGCGCATGTCTTGCCTGATCCGGTCTGAAGCCAGAAAAACTTCCGCTTCCTCACGCAGCAACTGGTCATGCACCTGGTTTTGCGCATACAGATAGGCCCCCGTGCTCACCATCGCCAGCAACATCGCGGCAGCTGGCAAAAAAAACCAGACAAACTGCCTGAGCACAGCAAGACGCTCATCCCGTATCTGGGCCGGTATTTCAGTCGCCTGCATCACGTCACCATTTTTCTATTGTGTCGGTGTCACAGCGCATCAGGGTTTACCTGATGCAAACACACACGCACATGGCCCAAACAAGGTTTCTGGGGGTTCATGCTATATTACTTTCGTAATAGTTAGCCCAGACCCCGCTGACTCAAAACACGCTTGCCAGACCGCGCGCAAACCGAGCAGAAAAGAGGGGTTAACTCTATGTTTTTCAAAAAAAATACAAAAAATCATCCATTCAAGAAATCGACTCGCCACGCCTGAATCAGGCCCGATTTTCCTCACCGATTGCCGCACCCGAAGCGCCCCGTGCCCACCTGATGACCGGCCTCATCGCCTTCCGGGTTTCTTGCCATGTTCTTCAGAAAGCGTGACCGGCTCATCGCCGAACTGCGCTCTACGCTCCATGAGCGGGAGCGGCAACTGGACGAACTGGAGCACAGCCACTTGGCCCAGACGCAAGCACTCGAACAGGCAAAAACTGCTATGGCCAATTTGCAGACACAGCAGAGCCATTTCCAGGGCATTCATTCCAGCTTTGGCAAATTTCATCAGTCGCTGGCCTGCGTACAGGAAAGTGCTGCCTACACGACCCAGTTTCTCGGCAGAGAAAACATCTCGGCCACAGAAGTGAAAGGCGCGTCCATGACCATGCGTGCCGCAGTGGGTGACATCACCGCCAATCTGGAAGAGCTCGCCACCACCTCCAGCGCCGTATCCGATGAAGTCGGCATTCTCGATGGGCATGCACAGGGTATTGGCCAGATCATCAATCTGATCCGCGAAATTGCCGCCCAGACCAATCTGCTGGCGTTGAATGCCGCCATCGAGGCAGCGCGCGCAGGCGAAGCGGGTCGGGG
>Ga0208371_1000119_pt1 | contig 29687 bp, 31 predicted proteins | sample SubbioCR12Aug_1A_FD_184827 | JGI IMG/M metagenome (GOLD analysis project Ga0208371, IMG submission 184827) | Serpentinite rock and fluid subsurface biosphere microbial communities from McLaughlin Reserve, California, USA - CR12Aug_1A (SPAdes) | ecosystem: Environmental > Terrestrial > Deep... | reverse complement strand
TCATCCGCGCCGCTGTCCAGCCCGGAGATTTTGTCGAACAGCGTATCGCGCGCGGTCAGTACCAGTATCGGTACCGTGCAGCCCTGCGCCCGCACGCTTTGCAGAATGCTCAGGCCGTCACGACGCGGCAGGCCAAGATCGAGCACCACCGCGTCGTAGGGCTCAGCCAGCAAGGCCTGCATCGCCTGCTCGCCATCCCGCAGCCAGTCTGCTGTGAAGCCACAGTGGCGCAATCCGGCTTGTACGCCATCGCCCAGCAATTCATCGTCTTCAACCAGGAGAATGCGCATCGTGCTTCACATGGAGAGAAAGACGGACATTCTCCAAGACTGGCTTAAGTCTGGATTAAGCGGCTATTTCAGTTCGTGTGGTAGGCCACGCTGTCATGCCGTACCGTTTCAACCAGTACGGCAACATTTTCGGGCGGCGTGAATTGCGAAATACCGTGCCCAAGATTGAAGACGTGGCCATGCCCCCGGCCATAACTTGCCAGCACGCGTTGCGCTTCTGCCGCCACGGCTTCTGGTGTGGCCATGAGTACGTTGGGGTCCATGTTGCCTTGCAAAGCCACCTTGTCCCCGACTCGTTTGCGCGCTTCGCCGATATCGATGCTCCAATCCAGGCCGACCGCATCGGCACCACAGGCGGCAATCTGTTCCAGCCACAGACCGCCGCCTTTGGTAAACACAATGCGCGGGATGATCGCGCCATCGCGCTCACGCACCAGGCCATCCATGATGCGGGCCATGTAGGGCAGGGAAAACTCCAGATAAGCAGCCTGGGAAAGCATGCCCCCCCAGGAATCAAACACCATCACAGCCTGTGCCCCGGCTTCGATCTGTGCATTGAGGTAATCCGTCACGGCCTGGGCGTTGACCGCCAAAATGCGATGAAACAGGTCGGGGCGGCTGTAGAGCATTTTCTTCACGGTGGTGTAGGTATCACTCCCCTGCCCTTCGACCATGTAGCAGGCCAGCGTAAACGGGCTACCGGAAAAGCCAATCAAGGGCACAGAACCATCCAGGGCGCGGCGGATTTCGCTCACAGCGTCGATGACGTAACGCAATTTGTCATGCGGGTCAGGTGCAACCAGGTCACGAATTTCCCATTCTTCACGCAAGGGGCGCTCAAATTTCGGGCCTTCGCCCTGCTGAAAGCTCAACCCCAGGCCCATGGCATCGGGAATGGTGAGAATGTCTGAAAACAGGATGGCCGCATCAAGGTCGTAACGCGCCAGGGGTTGCAGCGTCACCTCTGTCGCCAGCGACGGACTCATGCACAGATTCATGAAACTGCCAGCACGGGCGCGGGTTGCGCAATATTCCGGCAAATAACGGCCCGCTTGGCGCATCAGCCAGGTTGGAGTGTATGCCGTTGGCTGGCGCATCAGCGCACGCAGAAAAGTGTCGTTTTTGAGAAAGGTCATGAGAGGTCGGCTTTCCAGGAAATCGGGGGCATTCTAACCGTTCGCGACAGCACTGCCGCCGCGAACGGGCCGGTCATTTGCGCCAGAACGCGGGGGAAAGCACCACAAGCAGGGTAAAAAGTTCCAGCCGACCAAGCAGCATGGCAAAACTGCACACCCAGGTCTGAAAGTCATTCAGCACGGCATAGGTCGTGGCAGGCCCCACTTGCCCTAACCCCGGACCCGTGTTGTTGATCATGGCGACAATGGCAGAAAAGGCACTGAAGACATCCAGCCCCGAGAAAATCAGCAGCAAACTGAGGCTGACCACCGAGGCCATGTACACAAAGGCAAACGAAAGCACGGCATACATGATCTTGTTGGGCACGACGGTATCGCCCAGCCGGGTGGGTAATTCCGCCTGCGGATGCACGGATTTGGCAATCTCGCGAAACACCTGTTTGTAGAGCAGGATGGCACGCATCATCTTGATGCCACCACCGGTTGATCCGGCCGCCGTCGAAAAGCTGCACAGAAACAGCAGCCATAATCCAGCGAAATAGGGCCAAGCATTAAAGTCGGCATTGGCCAAACCCATGGTGGTCGCCATGGAAATGGTATTGAAAGTGGCGTAACGCAGCGCACTTGGAAAATCGAGGTAGACCTCCTTGTACCAGAGGAATACCGCCAAAAAGAGACAACTCCCCAACACCACCCCCAGAAACCAGCGGATTTCCGGATCGAGCCGATAAGGGCTGAAGCTGCGCTGCCGCAAAGCGAGGAAATGTGTCGCGAAGTTCATGCCGGCGAGCAACGCGAACACCTCGGCGATGATTTCCAGAGAGACCGAATCGAAATATCCAAAACTGGCATCGTGGGAAGAAAAACCGCCCAAGCCCATGACCGAGAACGCATGGATCAGGGCATCCAGCCAGGTCATACCCCCTGCCCAAAACGCAAAAAAACAGGCCAGCGTCGTCAACAGGTACACCACCCACAACCCCTTGGCGGTTTCTGTCATGCGCGGCGTCAGCTTGGTGTCTTTCATCGGACCAGGCGTTTCTGCCTTGAACATCTGCCGACCGCCAATGCCCAACAGGGGCAGCACCGCCACCACCAGCACGATCACCCCCATGCCCCCCATCAGGTGAAGCTGTGCACGCCAAAGATTGATCGAGGGAGGCAAATCATCCAGCCCCGAAATCGTAGTGGCCCCGGTGGTGGTCAACCCCGACATGGTCTCGAAATAGGCATCGGTAAAACTCAAGTCGGGCAGGTAAATCAACAGGGGCAGGGCGGCAAAAACCGGCGTCAATACCCAGATCATCACCACCAGCAGGTAGCCATCTCGCGGCTTGAGTTCCTGTTTGTTGCGCCAGGCCAACAGCCACAGCAATACCCCCGTGAGCAAGGTCACGAAGGCTGCCTCGTCGTACGCCTTTTGCGCGGCATCCCCCACAAACAGGGAGATCAGCAAGGGAAACAGCATGGACAGTGCAAACACACTGATCACCATGCCCAATACTTTCAGGATGGGTAGCAAACGTCGATTCATGACTTCACGCAGGGGAAAAGGATACGCACCGTCAGCCCGCCGCCGGGGGTATCCGTCAGGGCAACCCCGCCATGATGCTGCGCGACAATCTCGCGCACAATCGCCAACCCCAGTCCGCTGCCAGGAATGTCGGCCCCCACCAACCGGTGGAAGCGTTCGAAGACCCGCTCACGTTCGCTTTCGGGAATACCGGGACCATGATCAGCCACCGTCAGCACGACCTGCTCACCCTCACGGCACACGGCCAGATCGACCTGGCTGTCGGCGGGCACATACCGCAGGGCGTTATCCACCAGATTGTTGAGCATGATGCGCAGGCTTTCTGTATCGCCCTCCACGCTCTCGGCGGTGGCACGGGAAAGACCGAGATCAATATTGCGCGCTTCGGCTTGCGAGGAAAAATGGCTGACCACCTGACGGGCCAGTTCATCCAGGCGCACCGGCACATGCGAAGGCTGCTGCCCTTCCGGCCCAAGACGTGCCATTTCGAGCAACTGGGTCACCAGATGCGCCGCCCGCTCGACCCCGGCCTCCAGTTCATCCAGGGCAAGCCGCTGATCTTCTGGGGTCTGGCTGCGTCGAACCAGTTGCGCCTGGAGTTTGATGGCTGTCAGGGGGGTGCGTAATTCATGCGCGGCATCAGCGATGAAGCGCCGCTGCATGGTCAGGGCCGTATCCAGCCTCGCCAGCAAGTCGTTGAGGGTATTGACCAAGGGGGCCACTTCGTCGGGCATGGCACGCGCATCCAGGGCATGCAGGCGCTTGGCACCGCGCAGACCGATTTCGCCGCGCAACTGCTGAAGAGGGGCCAGCGCACGGGTGACTGCAGCATGAATCAGCAAGCCCAACACCACCACCGAGACCAGCAGGGGAATCAACAGCCAGGGAGCGATGCTGGCAAAGCGGCGCGCCCGGTTTGCCGAAGTCGTGGCAACCTGAACGGTCAACCCGCCTTCTTTCAGGGAAAACACACGCCACTCCGTGCCTTCCCAAGACACCACGTTCAACCCCGGAGGTTGCAATGGCGGGCCGGTGTCATCGAGGGAGGAATAGAACAGGCTGCCGTCGGCCAACCAGATCTGACTGACAAACTGGCCCTTGTCATTGCGCAATTCGTCTTCGTTGTCATATTCGATGCCGTGGCGCACCACCGAATAGGCTATCTGCTCCAGGCCATAATCGCGCAGACGATTGAAGACATTCCAGGCCAGGCTGTAAGTCACCACACTCGTCAACAGACCGGTCACGATCAATGCACTGATCTGCCAGATCAGCAGTCGACGACGGATGGAATTCATGTAGCGGGATCAGGGGAAGGCACGAACAGTTTGTAACCGACACCTCGCACGTTCCGAATCCAGGCGGAACCTAGCTTGCGACGGAGGTTGTGAATATGCACCTCAATGGCATTGCTCGCCACTTCCTCTCCCCAGCCATACAGGCGGTCTTCCAACTGCTCAATGGAATACACCGTGCCGGGGGCTTCCATGAAAATGTGCAACAACTTGAACTCTTTTTGCGAAAGCAGCAGCGGCTGCCCGGCCAGAAGAATTTCCTTGCTCTGCGGATTGAGGCGCAACTCACCCACCACGCACTCGCTTTGCACGCGCCCCTGATAGCGCCGCAACAGGGCATGCACCCGCGCCACCAGTTCATCGAGATCAAAGGGTTTGGGGAGATAGTCATCTGCCCCCAGATTCAGTCCCGCCACGCGGTCGCTGACCGCATCCCGGGCCGTCACAATGAGTACGGGCAACTGCTGGTTTTTCTGCCGTAAACGCTTCAGCACCTCCAACCCATCCTGACGCGGCAAACCCAGATCAAGCAACAGCAGGGCGTAAGCCCCATCCGCCAAGGCCAATTCAACCGCCTTGCCGTCTCGTACCCAGTCAACCACAAAGCCAGCCATACGCAAGCCTCGCGTCATACTGGCCCCCACCATGGGGTCGTCTTCAGCCAGCAACACTTTCATCGAAAACACACTCCGGTTGGAAACCGCCCCCTTCAGGGGAAACCATCGAACACGGGAGAGACGTCACTTCTTCCATCTTGTTTCGCCAATCGCCACCGAGTACGGGTTGAAACATGGAATGAAAGATCCGATATCGCGTTGCAGACAAAAAGAAAGCGGGGAAAACCCCGCTTTCCTTATCCCGAAGGCAGAAGATTACTTCTTGGCAGCATCGGCAGCAGGGGCAGCAGCGTCAGCTTTCTTCTCTTCTTTCTTGGCTTTCTTGGCTTTCTTGGCGGGCTTGGCAGCGTCAGCGGCAGCAGGCGCGGCAGCAGCCTCAGGAGCCTTGGCTGCATCAGCAGCGTGAACGGAACCAAAAGCCATCAGGGAAGCGGCAGTCAACAGCACGGTCAGAAGTTTGCTCATATCGATCTCCAGTGGGTCAAGTTTGAATGCCTTACGTCATTCGTTCGGCACGCCCCATTGTCCAGATGGCTACTTATAAAACGCTTAAGGCCTCACCCGATTCTGGGGCGCAGAATCCAAGCAAGCGCTACACTCCTAAAGACCCTGTGCGATACATGGTATTACCAAACAACATCAGGAGAACGACATGAAGATTGCATTAATCGCTTTGGCATTCACCCTCACCCTCAATACCGCAACCCACGCAGATGAGGTCATCACCTATACCAAACACATCCGGCCCTTGTGGGAAGAAAAATGCATGGGCTGCCACGGCCCCTCATCGCCCTATCTGATCGATTTCCTCGACGACAAGGAGACATTCATCAAACAGTCGCGCGGACCACGCATGGACTCCTATGCCAATCTCGTCATGTTTGTCGGCTGGCCCGACACCGGCGCGCTCATGCGCAGGCTGGACGATGGTAAAAACACCAAAAACGGCAAGCCCGGCAACATGTATCAGTATCTCGGTGCCGATGAAGCTGAGCGTCAAACCAATCTGGCACGGGTCAAGGGGTGGGTGGGAGAAGGCGGCTGGGTGTTATCCAAATTCAAGGACCTCAGCAAGGACGACCTCTCCAAAATGAAGGTCAGGGAATAGACCCAAAGCGCCCGCTTGCGGGTGCCTTCAAGTCTTTTCGCGTCTACTTACCCGCACTCACCGCCGCCAGGATGCCCTGCAACAATGCCACCGGCGTGGGCGGACAGCCTGGCACTTCCACATCGACGGGAATGACGTCGGCGATCTTGCCGCAGCTGGCATAGTTTTCACCGAACAACCCACCGACTTCTCCACATCCACAACCGCAATCGCCCATGGCCACCACCCATTTGGGGTTCGGCGTAGCCTCGTAGGTGCGCTTCAATGCCGTTTCCAGATTGCGCGACACCGGCCCGGTCACCAGCAGCACATCCACATGCCTGGGGCTAGCCGCAAATTTCACGCCTGCGCCCTCGATGTTGTAATGCGGGCCGTTGATGGCATGAATCTCCAGTTCACAACCATTGCACGAGCCGGCATCGACATGGCGAATGGCTACGGCCTGGCCGAACACCTTGAGGATGTCGGCATGCAGCGCCTGTTCGCACGTGCGCATCGAGACATCGGGTGCGGGCATAGGTTCGGACACGCAGCCCGTCTTGAAGATTTTCTGAAGGATGAGATGGGTGGCCATGTCAAAGATCCTGCCCGCTGTAACTCAGGTTGAACGATTTGTTGATGAGTGGGAAATCGGGAACGATGTTGCCCAGCACCCCCACCTCCAGCAGCGGCCAGTTCTGCCAGGAAGGATCGTGCGGGTGCACCCGGTCGAGCGTGCCATCGGCAGCCAGGCGCACGGCGACGATCACTTCGCCACGCCAGCCTTCCACCCAGCCCAGCCCCTCGCTGGATGCCGCGGTCGGTTCAAGCACGGCGCGCAACTCACCCGTCGGCAGAGTCGCCATGAGCTGACGCACCAGACGCAGCGACTCGAACACTTCGGCAAAGCGCACCTCGGCGCGCGCCAGCACATCGCCATTGCGATGCGTCGCCATGACCACGTCGAGCCGGTCATACGGGGCCTGCGGAAATTGCACACGCGCATCCCACGCCTGGGCGCTAGCGCGTCCCGCCATACCGGTCAGGCCCAAGCGAGCTGCCAGCGCTGGTTTACAGATGCCAGTATTCACAAAACGATCCTGCAAACCCGCGTGCTCGTCATAAATCGCCTTGAGCTCACGCACTTCTTGCTCAATGCGGTCGCACACCACGCGCAACTCGATTTTGCCGGTCTCGCTCAGATCGACCGTCACCCCGCCAGGCACAATGCAATCGAACAGATAACGATGCCCGAAAAGCTTGCCGGAAAGGCGCAGCCAGTCTTCTTTCAAACGCCAAAACTGCATGAAACCAAATGCCAGGGCCACATCGTTACCGAGGTAGCCCAGGTCGCCCAGATGGTTGGCGATGCGTTCAATTTCCAGAAACAAGGCGCGCAACGCCACGGCCCGAGGCGGTACAGCACTCTGCGTGGCCTGTTCCACCGCCATGCAATACGCCCACGAAAAAGCGCTGCATGAATCACCGGAAATCCGCACGGCCAGACGTGCGCCCGTGTCGACATCGCGCCCCTCGAAACGCTTTTCCAACCCCTGATGGGTGTACCCCAAACGCTGCTCCAGTTTGAGAATGCGGTCGCCGATGATGGAAAAACGGAAATGCCCCGGCTCAATGGTGCCCGCGTGGATCGGCCCGACGGGAATTTCATGCACCCCATCGCCCTCGACACGGATGAACGGGTAAGCATCCACGACCACCGTGGGTGCAGGTCGATGCGCATCGAAATCCTTGCGTAGCGGAAACTCGTTTTCCGCCCACGCGCTATGGCGCAACCATTTACGCGTATCCACCGCCCCTTCAGCACGGATGCCCAGCAAATCGAAGGCGGCGCGCTGCATGCGTTCGGCCTGCGGAAACTGCACGGACAAGTCAGGAAACTGCGGGGCTTCAGCCGAAAGTGGCGCATGCACCCAAAGCAGCCCTTCTGCCGACATGAAGGCCACATGCACGGCATAGCCGCCCGCAGCCTGTTGACGATCGTCGCTGCCCCACAAGGCCACCAGTTGACCACCGGTCTGCCTGATGGCCTCTGCCAGCACCGGCAACTCGGCGGCGGCCAGATCGCCGCGCCAGATATGGGGGCCTGCCTGGCGCAAGGCCCAATCACGTTCTCCGATTTTCATCTCAACCTCCCAGCATGTGCGCCGCCTGGCGATACCAGGCTGCCAGATAGGGCGGAATGAACAGCCCAAGCATCAACACCAGCCCAAGGTGGATGAAGACTGGGGTCAGCGCAGGCTGATAGGGCAGGCGCGGCAAGGTGGTCTCGCCAAACACCATGGGCTGCACCTTGCCGAAAATCGAGGCGAACGCCACGCCCAGGGCGGTGAGCAGGAAGGGGGTGGCCCACGGATGCTCATGCATGGCGGTGGTGATGATGAGGAATTCGCTGGCAAACACGCCGAACGGCGGCACGCCCAGAATGGCCACCGTCCCCAGCATCAAGCCCCAGCCGATGGTGGGATTGGTCTTGATCAGCCCGCGAATGCCTTCCATCAACTGCGTGCCCGCGCTTTGCGTGGCATGCCCCACGGCAAAGAAGATGGCCGACTTGGTGAGGGAATGCATGGTCATGTGCAACAGCCCGGCGAAACTCGCCACCGGCCCGCCCATGCCAAAGGCAAACGTGACCAGCCCCATGTGTTCGATCGACGAGTAGGCAAACATGCGCTTCACATCGGTCTGACGCTTGATGAGGAAAGCGGCCACCACCACCGACAACAGACCAAAGCCCATCATCAGGTTGCCCGCCATGCTGTTGTCTCCCTCGTTACCCAGCGCGCCATCCACCAACACCTTGGAGCGCATCACGGCATACAGGGCCACGTTGAGCAGCAACCCGGAAAGCACGGCAGAAACGGGCGTTGGGCCTTCGGCATGGGCATCGGGCAACCAGTTGTGCAAGGGGGCCAGGCCCACCTTGGTGCCGTAGCCCACCAGCAAAAAGACAAAGGCCAATTGCAGCACCGTCGGCTCAAGCTGCGCCTTGACGCCGTTCAGATGCGTCCACAACAGCGCCGTACCGCCGGAACCCAGGACTTTTTCCGCTGCGAAATACAGCAGGATGGTGCCAAACAGCGCCTGGGCAATGCCCACGCCACACAGGATGAAATATTTCCACGCCGCTTCCAGCGAAGCCGGGGTGCGGTACAGCGACACCAGCAACACCGTCGCCAGCGTGGCCGCCTCCATCGACACCCAGAGAATGCCCATGTTGTTGGTGGTCAAGGCCAGCAGCATGGCCGCGATGAAAATCTGATAGCTGCTGTGATACAGGCGCAAACGCTGATCGTTGAGACGGCCATGCTCTTTTTCAATGCGCATGTAGGGCCGCGAGAACAGCGCCGTGGTAAAGGCCACGAAAGCCGTCAACGCCACGAGAAAGACGTTGAACGGGTCGATGAAAAACCAGCCCTCGCCGCCCACCGTCATCGGCCCCTCGGCGATGATGCGCATCGTCAGCGCCGCCGCCGCCAGCAGCGTCAGCAAGCTGAACAGCGCGTTGATTTCGGGCGCGTTGCGGCGACTGCCCCAGAGCGCGAGGAACACGCCACCGGCCAGCGGAATGCCAAGTAACCAGTAAATCTCCATACCTTATTTCTCTTTGAGTTTTTCCATGTGCTTCAGATCAAGCGAATCGAAGGTTTCGCGAATCTGGAAGAAGAAGATGCCCAACACGAACACGCCCACCAGCACATCCAACGCCACGCCCATTTCCACCACCAAAGGCATGCCATAACTGGCACTGGTGGCCGCGAAAAAGAGCCCGTTTTCCATGGCCAGAAAACCAATCACCTGAGGAATGGCCTTGCTGCGCGTGATCATCATGAGGAAGGCGAGCAGCACGCTGGCCATGGCGATGCCTAGGGTGGAACGAGTCACCGTGCCCGACATCTGCGAAATGGGCAGCGCCAGGTTGAAGGCAAAAATCACCAGCGCAATGCCGATCAACATCGTGGTGGGAATGTTGATCATTGGTTCGACATCGCGGTCGACATTCAGCTTCTTCACCAGCCGGTAGAAGTACCAGGGCATGGCAAGCACTTTGAGGATGAAGGTCAGGGCCGCTGAGTAATACAGGTGATGCTGACCGGTCGACCAGGCGACGATGGCCGTCGACAGCGACAGCGCCGCCCCCTGCCAAGCGAACAAGGTCACCAGCCCGGTAATACGCCGTTGCGACAGCATGGCGAAGGAAATCAGCAGCAACAACGCAGCCAGCAGATTGACGACTTGCAGGTGATAGGCCAGAAACATCTCAGACCTCCAGCAGGAAATGGATCAGCATGCCCAGCACCCCCAGCAGAAAGGCTGTTCCCAGGAATTCCGGCGCACGGAACAGGCGCACCTTGGCGGAAATCGCCTCCAGAAAGGAGAGCGTTGCCCCCCCCAGAATCATCTTCACCAGCAACGCCAGCACGGCCAGCGGCAGAGCAGCGAAGTCGCCATGCGGTGCGATGCCCCAAGGCACAAACAAGGCAATGCCCAGCGCCGAATAAGTGAACAGCTTCAGCGCCACCGCCCACTCGATCAGCGCCAGATGCCGCGCCGAATATTCCAGGATCATGGCCTCATGGATCATGGTCAGCTCCAGGTGGGTGGTGGGGTTATCCACCGGAATGCGCGCGTTTTCCGCTGTCGACACCATCCAGAAGGCCACAGCTGCGAACGCCATGCTCGGGTAAATCACGAACTCCTTGTGCGCCAGCGTCTCGACGATGGTGGGCAACTCGGTGGAATGCGAAATCAGGCTGGCGGTAAAAAACACCATGAGTAGCGCCGGCTCTGCCAGAAATGACACCAGCATTTCGCGGCGTGCGCCCAGTGTGCCGAACGAAGTGCCGATATCCATGGCCGCCAGGGCCAGAAACACCCGTGCCAGCGCGAACACGCCAACCAGGGCAATGGCGTCTGCCGCAGGTGAAAACGGCAGATCATTGACCAGCGTTGGCACCAACCCCGCCGCCAGGGCCATGCAAGCAAAGATCATGTAGGGCGCAAAACGGAACAAGGGGCTGGCGTTGTGGGCAATCACCGCCTCTTTGTGAAACAGCTTTTTCAGGGTGCGATAGGGCTGGATCAGCGGTGGCGCGCTCCGGCCTTGCAGCCAGGCGCGGCATTGGTTGACCCAGCCCATCAGCAAAGGGGCCAGCAGAATGGCTAGCAGGGTCTGGGCGATTTGCAGAAGAATCCCGGTGTTCATGGTTTCACCGTGTCACAAAAACAAGCAGGAAAATCAGCGTGGCAAAGCTGTAGATCAGGTACCACTGGATGCGTCCGTGTTGCAGACGTCCCACCCGATCGGACAACCAGGCCGCCAGATTGGCGATGGGCTGGTACACCAGCACCCAAAGCTTGTCGCGGCTGTCACCGCGATAACGCGGATGCCGGTCGAAGGGGTCGGGGGTCTCGCGTTCCACGCGCATGAAAGCATCAAAAATCTGGCGGATGGGCTGACCAAAACCCTCGGCGCTGTCCTGCATACGGGCATCCTGCTCGGGGTAACCGCAATCCCAAGGGTCGGCACGACGCATGCGACCGTGGTAGGCATAGCGCACCCAGATGAAGACCAGCAACAGTGTCACCAGCACCACGGCAAAGAACACCAGCGGTGCATAACTGGCGCGCTCGGCATCCACCGGTGCCAACATCAACCAACTGCCGTCATTCACCAGCGTCTGCCCGGTGAGTTGCAGCACCACCGGCGAAAGCAGGGCAATCACCTGGGTGGGAAACAGCCCGAGCAGCACACATCCAGCAGCCAACCAGAGCATGCCCAGACGTTCACGCCAGCCCGCCTCATGCGCCTGCGCCACCGCAGGCGAACGCGCCACACCGAGAAAGGTCACACCGAAAAACTTCACCATCACGTAGGCGGCCAGTGCCGCTGCCAACGCCACGGAAGCAGCAGCCACCGGAATCACCATGTTCAGATAGGGCTGGTTCAGACCGGGGGTGAGCAGAAAGGCCTGCAACAACAGCCATTCCGATACGAAGCCGTTGAGTGGCGGCAATCCGGCAATGGCCAACGCGCCGATCAGGGTCAGCCAAGCTGTCCATGGCATGACACGCATCAGACCACCCAGCTTGTCCATGTTGCGCTCGCCGGTGGCATGCAGCACTGCGCCCGCGCCGGTGAACAGCAGGCCCTTGAAAAAGGCGTGGTTGAGGGCGTGATACAGCAGCGCTGTCAACGTCAACGCGGCCAGCGCTCCCTTGCCATCGGTGTAAAAAATCAGCGTCAGGCCGAATCCAGCCAGGATCACGCCGATGTTTTCAATGGAGGACCAAGCCAGCAGACGTTTCATGTCGGCCTGCACTGCTGCGAAGATCACGCCATAAAGCGCCGTCACCAGCCCCAGGGTCAGTGCCAGCGTGCCCCACCAACCTTCCTGTACGTTGATCAGGTCGAACGTAACCCGTAACAAGCCATAGATGGCAGTCTTCAGCATCACCCCCGACATCAGCGCCGAAACCGGCGAAGGTGCCGCCGGATGGGCTTCCGGCAACCAAACGTGCATCGGTACCAGACCCGCCTTGGCACCGAATCCGAACAGTGCCAGCAGAAACGCGACCGAAGCCCAAAAGGGTGCCAGTTCAGCAGAACGCATGTATTCAAAGGTATAGGCCTGCATCTGCCCGATATCGCCGCCTTGCAGCACGCCAAAACACAACAGCAACGACACCGCACCGACGTGCGCAATCAACAGATACAGAAACCCTGCACGGCGAATATCTGGCTGATCGTGATCGGTGGTCACCAAAAAATAGGAAGACAGGGCCATCACCTCCCAGGCCACCATGAAGGCATAGGCATCGTCGGCCAGCAGCACGGTGGTCATGCCCGCCAGAAACAGATGGAACCACAGAGCCATCAAGGCCAGACGGGCGGTGTCCAGTTGTCGGAAATACCCGGAAGCGTAGAGCGTCACACCAAAAGCAGCCCCTCCAAGCAACACCAGAAACAGGCCAGACAGGGCATCAAGCCGCAGATGAAAAGGCAATTCGGGCAAACCAATGGGCAGCACGATGGCCGACCCCGCGCCCATCAACGCAGCCAGCCCCACCCCTGCCATGCCCAGCGCCCCCAGAGCTCCCAACGGAAAAATCAGCGCCAGCAGCCCCCGAAGACGTTGCAGGAACAAGGCGGAAAACCCCAGGGCCAACCAAAACAACACGCCCGCCCAGGCGTATTCAACAGGAGCGAAATCAGAGAGAGACACGGTAGGCATCGCCAAATGGATTAAATTGGATTTTATGAAGCATACAAATCGACCTCAATGTTAATCGGGTTAACATCCAGCCAACATCAACATCCCGTTATTCCCATGGAAAACCGAACAGCCCGACTTACCGTTCTGATCGACCCGAGGAAGAAAAAGCTTTTTGAGGAAATCTGCGCGCAAAAAGACCTGACACCCTCGCAAGTCGTGCGCCGCCTCATTCGCCAATATGTCATCGACAACGCGGGCAACCGTGAACTGCCGGAATGGCTGCTGGCCGCTACACCGCGTAGCGACGAATAAGCGCGGCGACAAAAGCGCAACAACATCGCACCGTTGCCCCAAAACCGGCATCAGACAGCCTTCACCACGCAAAACAGATCGTTGCGCGCCACTTCGCCCAAGCGTTCATAGACCGTGGCCAGCGCCTGATCTTCGGTGGCGAAGATGTTGTCCTGGCTGATGATGTCGAACAGCCCGGTCTTGCGCATGACATCCAGCACCTGCTTCTTCAGACCGGAGAAGACCAGTTCCACGCCCACGCCACGCAGACGCTCCACCAGATGGTGGATCACCTCTTCGCCCGAGGCATCGAGCTGGTTGATGCCATCGCCCACGACCAGAAAGTATTGAGCCTTGGGGTGATCGGCCAGCGCACTGAGCACGGTGTCTTCGAAATAAGAGACATTGGCGAAATACAACTGGCCGTCAAAACGCATCGCCACCACATGCTCACTGGTGGGAATGCCGGGGTTGACCTTGATATCGCGCAGCGTGCCATCGGGATAACGACCCAGTTGCGCCACGCGCGGCGTCATGGTGCGCATCAGGTACAACACCAGCGCCAGCCCGGCACCGACCATGATGCCGTTATCGAGATGCGGGGCAAAACCCAGGGTCGCCACAAAAGTCACCATGGCGGCAATACCGTCATGACGGTTGGCCTGCCAGGCATGTTTCACCGCCTTGAAATTCACCAGACCGATCACCGCCATGATGATCACAGCCGCCAGCACGGCCTGCGGCAGGTGGTAAAGCAAGGGCGTCAGAAACAGCAGCGTCAGCATCACAAAGACTGCCGTCATGACCGAGCTCAGGCCGGTTTTGGCCCCGGCGTTCATGTTTACGGCCGAACGTGAAAAAGAACCAGAAACCGGGAAGGCCAGGGTAAACGCGCCCGCAAGGTTCGATAGCCCCTGCCCGACCAGCTCCTGATTGGGATCCAGGCGCTGCTTGGTCTTGGCCGCAATGGCCTTGGCGATGGAAATCGCCTCCATGAAGCCCACCAGCGAAATCACCAGCGCCGCAGACAACATCGACCCCAGTTTGCTCATATCGAACTGCGGCAAGGCCACACTGGGCAAACCCTGGGGAATGCCCCCCACCACCTTGCCGCCCAGCGCCGCTTCAAAGCCGATGACCCAGGAAATCGACGTCGTCAGCGCCACCGCCACCAGCACCCCCGGCCATTTCGGACGGTATTTCCTGATAGCCCACATGATGGCGATGGCCACCACCCCCATGACCAAAGTAGGCATGTGCGTACCGCCCACCTGCTCGAAGACGCCCACGATGTCCTGAATGAAATGTTCGCTACGCCCCATGGGCACACCAAACAGTTTGGAGACTTGCGACAAACCAATGATGATGGCCGCCGCATTGGTGAAGCCCACGATGACCGGATGCGACAGAAAATTGACGATCACGCCCAGCTTGAACACCCCCAACAGCAACTGGATAGCGCCCACCAGCAGCGACAGCATGATTGCCAGCGCAATGAATTCTTCTGAACCGGGTGCAGCGAACACAGCCAGGCTGGAGGCCGTCAGCAACGACACCACCGCCACCGGCCCGGTACCCAACTGATTCGAACTCCCCCACAAGGACGCCACGGCCACCGGCAAAAACGCGGCATACAGACCGTAGTAAGCAGGCAAACCCGCCAGTTGCGCGTAGGCCATCGACTGTGGAATCAACACCAGCGCCACAGTGATCCCGGCAATGAAATCGGCCTTGAACGTCTCGCCGTTCATCGGAAACCAGCGCATAAAAGGAAGGAAACGGGTGAGTTTGTTCATCGTCTTCTGACTGCTTTCGAGTTGATATAAGGGCGCGTCATGGCACTTTGGGGCTTTGGGGTTATGGCTCTTTGGGTAAATCAGGGTGATCCGAAGCCGCCACCAAGGGGCATTCCAACCGCCCCCAGGGGTCCGCATTTTCTGTAGCCCAGGCCGCAGGTCGCCCCACCACGACAGAAGTGACACATTCGTGACTGCGCGCGTGTTCCACCACCCGACGGGCATCCAGACCCGCAGCCGGCGTCAGGTGACACGCCACGCCAGCACGCTCCAGTTCAGTCAGGCGCGCCTCCAGCTCCGCCCAATCACTTCTTGACGGGTCAGCCAACACCTCCAGCTCGGCTTCCATGCGACGGCACAACGACGCCCCCACGGAAAGCAGACGCTCAACAGGCGACACCGGGCGCAACGCCACCACCACACGCCGCTTCATGAACGCACCCACCTCGGCCAAAAACGCCACAGAACACGCCAACCCTCCGCACAGACGGGTCGCGCCGACACACTGGATGCTTCAGAAGAGGCAACAGGCATAGACCAACCCAACCCACGGGCGGATTGCAGGCGTTCGGCGAGATAAGTGAGCTGGATCGTGGCGCACATGACAGGCGATACAACAAACGTAATAAACAGGATGTATTGCCAATAGCAGCATCCATGCCAGCACAAAAACAGGATGCAACCCATTGATATTTATAAAAACATCCCAAAACCAGCATGCGCATTGGTTTCAATATGCAACACTGCTGTTACACTTTCTCGCCTATGCGCTCCCTGCAAGCCAAAATCGTTCTGGTCTATCTCGCCCTGACGGCACTCATCGTCGGCCTGTCCACCGTGGCACTGATCGAGCTGGATCGCATTGCCGACAAAGCGCGTGAAGGCGGCAAAGTGGCGGAGCTGTTCGATGCCACCCTGGAAATGCGCCGCTTTGAAAAAAACCATTTTCTCTACGCCCAGAACAGCGACCTCGCTGAACACGCGCGTTTCGTCGCGCGCGCGCATGAACTCCTGCGCCGCGATGCCCACATCATCGACCCCCTTATCGGTGCCAACGCCACCGCTGCGCTGCAAGGCGAACTCAGCCGCTATGCCATCGCCATGCAGGCTCATGCCCAGGCCCCGCGCAACGACGACATCGCCGCCGCCGTGCGTGCCTTGGGCAACCGCATCGTGACGCGGGGGGAGCAACTGGCCGCCCGCGAGCGGGCCACCATGAATGCCGCCCTGGCTGCGCATCGCCGTAACCTGCTGATTTCACTCACCATCGTTGCAGCCCTGCTGGGTCTGACCGGTTTTCTGCTCGCACGCCGGGTCACGCGCCCGCTCCAAGCCATGGAAAACCGCATGGAAGCCGTGGCCAGCGGCCAACTCACGCGCCTGACGCTCGACAACCCGGAGCGCGAATTTGTCTCCCTTGCCAGCGCCTTCAACCATGTGCTCGATGAGCTGGAACGCCGCCAGCACACCTTGGTGCGCGCCGAAAAACTGGCTTCGCTCGGCACGCTGCTCTCCGGCGTGGCACATGAACTCAATAACCCCCTGTCCAACATTTCCTCTTCTGCACAGATCCTCAAAGAAGACCTGCCCGCAGAAGACGCCACACCGGAATCGCAGCACGCCCCCTTCCACCGTCAGCTCATCGAAGACATCGACGCGGAAACCCTGCGCGCGCGCCGCATCGTGCGGGCTCTGCTCGATTACGCCGGAGACCGCGAATTCAAACGCACACACGTCGCTCTGGCCGAACTGGTGCAGGAAACCCTGCGGTTTCTCAAATCGCGCCGCCCACCGGGCGTGGAGGTGCGTGTGGAGATCGCACCCGAGCTGGGCGTGAACGGCGACCGCCCTCGCCTGCAGCAGGTCTTGCTCAACCTCATCCTCAATGCCTTCGATGCCATGGGCGAATTTGGCCAGCTGGATATCCGCGCACAACACACCCAGGTCGGCAAAACCGAAGCCCTGCTCGCGCATTCGGGCCAGTGTCGTCCTGGCAGTCACGTCATTGACCTGACTCTCTGCGATACCGGCCCCGGCATTCCTGCTGCGCTGCTGGAACGCATTTTCGACCCGTTTTTCACCACCAAGGCCGTCGGCCAGGGCAGCGGCCTGGGGCTATTCATTGCCTTTGAAATCATTGAAGAGCATGGCGGGTGCATCAGCGTTGGCAATCGCCCACAAGGCGGTGCGGCATTCCATATCCGCCTGCCAGCCTCCACACCGGAAAACTTATGACAGCACGACTTCTGCTCATCGACGACGAACGCATTGCCCTGCGCAATCTGGAACATGTCCTCACCAAGGAGGGCTATCAGGTCACAGCCACACAAAGCGGCGGACATGCCCTGGAATTGCTCGACAGCCAGCCATTCGATCTGGTGCTGACCGACATGCGCATGGACAAAGTTGACGGCATGCAGATCCTGCGGCGTTGCAAGGCGCAATACCCGGACACTGAAGTCATCATGATCACCGGCTACGCCACGCTGGAATCCGCCGTGGAAGCCATGAAAGAAGGGGCCTTTCACTACATTGCCAAACCCTTCCGGCTCGATGAAGTGCGCAAGACCGTGGCCGAAGCGCTGGAAAAGTTGCAACTCAAACGCGAAAACAAGGCGCTACGCGCCCAACTGGATGCCTTTGCTGGCCGCACCCGCGTCATCACCCGCGATGGCGGCATGCAAAAACTGCTGGAAATGGCCCGGCAGGTTGCCCCAACCGGCTGCAATGTGCTCATCACAGGGGAATCGGGCACGGGCAAGGAGCTGTTCGCCCGCTGCCTGCATGACAACAGTGGCCGCCCCGAATCCGCCCCTTTCCTGGCCATCAACTGCGGCGCATTCAACGAAGAACTGCTTGCCAATGAACTGTTCGGCCATGAAAAGGGGGCCTTCACCGGAGCTGTCGGCAAAAGCGGGCTGATCGTTGCCGCACACGGCGGCACCCTGTTTCTTGACGAAGTCACGGAAATGTCTCCAGCCATGCAGGTCAAACTGCTGCGCGCCATCCAGGAGAAGGAAGTGCTGCCTGTAGGCGGCACCAAACCCATGAAGGTGGACGTGCGCTTCATCGCCGCCAGCAACCGCGACATGAAAACCTGGGTGGCTGAAGGGCGCTTCCGCCAGGATTTGTTTTACCGCCTCAACGTGGTGAATCTGCATATCCCGCCGCTGTCACAACGGCGCGAAGACATTCCCCTGCTGGCGCAGCATTTCCTCGACCGCGCCGCACCGGTCATGGGCAAACAGGTACGAGAGATTTCCGAAGATGCTCTGGCCCTGCTCAAGGCCTACGACTTTCCCGGCAATGTGCGCGAACTGGAAAACATCATCGAACGCGGCGTTGCCCTGTGCCTGGGCGACACCCTGGAAGCCGCGCACCTCCCCGACGATCTGCGCGACCTCACCATCCGCGCCTTCCGTCGCCGCGATGGCAAGGTCATTTCCCTGGAAGAACAGGAACGCGATTACATCCTCTGGGTACTCGAAGAAGCCCACGGCAACCAGACCCTGGCCGCGCAGATGCTAGGCATCGACCGGGTGTCGTTGTGGCGGAAGCTGAAAAGGTACGGGGACGAAAAAACCTGAGGCAAGCGGGGCGTGCCGTGTATTCAAAGTCTTGCCCAAAAGGAGAACGGCCATGAGCATCGACACGATCCGCGAGGCGCTGCTGTGGAGCACCCTCATCAATTACTGAGGTAGGTCGAAAAAAATGGAGTCCGACGTTTTGTAGAATTTGACAAACGGAGGACTGAAATGGAACGGATACCCCGAGGGGTTTACACGCAGGAGTTTTGCGCACAGGCGGTCAAACTGGTGCAGGTTGAGGGCTTGGGCATAGCGGAGGCGAGTCGTCGCTTATCGGTGCCGGTTGGCAGTCTGAAGAAGTGGGTCTCGACGGCCCGAGCGGGCAAGCTTGGCGAGATCGGCGAAGGCCAGAAGCCGCTGACAGACCTGGAATTGGAACTGGCGCGGGTCAAGAAAGAACTTTCTGAAACACGTTTGGAACGCGACCTGCTAAAAAAATGTGCGGCCTATTTCGCGAAGGAGTCGCGGTGAAATACGGCCAGATTGAAGACCTGCGACAGCGCCACCCCGTGGCAGCCATGTGCCGTGTCCTTGGGGTATCGGAAAGCGGTTATCACGCCTGGCGCAAACGCCCAGCCTCACCGCGAGCTCAAGCAGAAATCCGGCTGGAAACGGAAATCCAGGCTGCGCACCAACGTACCCGCGCCACCTGTGGCCCGGAACGGTTACAAGCTGACTTGTCGGATCACGGTGTTCAGATCGGCATCCACCGTATCCGACGGATTCGAAAGAAATTGGGGCTACGCTGCAAACAGAAGCGGAAGTTCCAGGTAACGACGGACTCGAAGCACACGCTGCCGATCGCCCCGAATCATCTTGACCGGAAATTTGCCGTGGCGGCCCCCAATCAGGCGTGGGTCACCGACATCACCTACATCTCGACGGACGCGGGCTGGCTTTACCTGGCGGGCGTTAAAGACTTGTTCAATGGTGAACTGGTGGGCTACGCGATGCATGAGCGCATGACCATGAACCTGGTTTCTCAAGCGTTGTTCAGGGCCGTTTCCTGCAAACGTCCTGGGCCCGGGTTGATCCATCATTCAGACCGGGGCAGCCAGTATTGCGCTCACGATTACCAGGCCATGCTTAAGCAGTTTGGCATGACACCTTCCATGAGTCGCAAGGGCAACTGCTGGGATAACGCGCCCATGGAAAGTTTCTGGGGCTTGCTCAAGAATGAGTTAGTGCACCACCGCCGCTTTGAAACCCGGGAGCAGGCAAAACAGGAGATTACGGAGTACATCGAGATCTTCTACAACCGCATGAGAAAGCAGGCCCGTCTTGGCTATCTGTCGCCTGCCGCTTTTACTCAGCACTACTATGCAAATCAGATCGCCGCTTAACCCGTTGGACTCCGTGAATTCCGACTGACCTCAACCGGTATCTTTTTGTTCAATCTGGCCCCCTTTGCTGGCGCTTTGTATCGTGCAGGAACACTGAGTTCATAACCCAACAGGGGCGTCGTGCGATATCACCCGCTGCCAGGAGTTCTCGTTGAGCATGACTTCGTAGCGCGCCCATTGCAGGAATTCGCTCAATGAACACTGCCCCTGCTTGCGCCGACAGGTACCCGCCGCACCGCGAAAATGCAGAACAGTGTCGGCTGACCCGTTTTCCACCCTGACGATCTGGCGCACGCCCCATGAACGGCCATATGCGCCATTGCTGTAGTAGGCGTGGAGGCGAATGAACAAGGTATTTCGTGTATTCATGGCTTAGGGTCCGCTCAAAATCTCACGTATTTCGGCATCGGTGTTTCATGTTCAATTTTTCGTCTGATTCGCCGAAAGAGCGGGGACGGGTAGCCCGCCAGCGCAATTGATACAGGGAACATGACATGACGGCTTCGCATCATTTCACGATGGAGCAATCCAGCGCCATTCTCGACGCCATGGGCGAATGTCTGCTCGGCCTCGATACGCAGGGGCTTTGTATCTATTTCACACCTTCGCTGCTCACGCTGCTGCATTTATCTGGAGAACAGATCGAAGGCCGTCCGGTTGCCGAAATATTGCCTCGCAAAACCCATCTGCATCTGCCGCTCTGGGATGAGGCGCTGAGCCTGTTGCGCGGGGGGGAGTCAACCCTGCATTCCGAACAGGAAACCTTTTTACGGGGCGATGGTGTGGCCTTTCCAGCAGAAGTGAAAGTGCTCAGCCTGCCCGGAGAAAGCCGTTTGCGTTGGCTCGTGCATTTGCACGACCTGACCGAGATCAACCGCCAGGCCAAGGCCTTTCATGCCAGTGTGCGCAGCTTTCGCGCGCTGTTTGACGGGGCGGGCGATGCCATCTTCTTTTTGAACCGTAATGGCAAAGTGCTCGACGCCAATCTGGGGGCTCAGCACATGTTCGGCCACGCCCCCACTGTCTTCATCGGCAAAAGTCTGGAGGGGTTGGCCGCAGACGAGGGGTTGCAGACACTCAAAAAGCTCCTCGGCGACGTGTTCGACGGCGGACAGGACAGACATCTGGAATATTTATCCAAGGGCAAGGCTCGCACCCGTTTTTCTGCGGAAATGTTTCTGTATCCCACCAATTATTTCGGGCAGGAGGCGACCTTGGTGATGATTCATGACATCAGCAACCGCAAGGCTTATGAAAAATCGATCCTGCAGGCCAAGGCGCAAGCAGAAGAAGCCAGCCGCCTCAAAAGCCAGTTCCTTGGCAACATGAGTCATGAGTTGCGCACCCCCATGAACGGCATCATCGGTATGGGCGAGATCTTGCTGGAAACCAGCCTGGATGATGAGCAGCGCGATTACGCCCATACCATGATGGATTCCGCGCGCAATCTGTTAGGCATTCTCAATGACATTCTTGATTACTCCGCGACCGAGGCCGGGCGTCTGAACATCACGCCCGTGGAGTTCAGTCCGCTGATGTTGATCGAAGAACTGCAAAGTCGGTTTGCTCGCCGCTGTCAGGAGAAAGGGCTGCAATTTCTGGTCGAATTCGATGACTGCGTCGACCTGGTCATCGGCGATATGGAAATTCTCAGCAAATGCCTGCGCCTGCTGCTCGACAACGCCATCAAGTTCACCGACCACGGTGAAATCACGCTTTCCCTAAGCTGCAAACAGGAGGATGAGCACCATGTACAACTCCTGTTTGCCATCAAGGACACCGGCATCGGCATCCCCGAAAAACTGCAGGACAAAATATTCGATGCCTTCACGCAAGCCGATGGTGCCGTGACCCGCAAACATGGCGGCACAGGCATGGGGCTAGCTGTGGTGCGCTCGCTGGTACAGGCGCTGGGTGGGTCACTGAACGTGGAAAGCAAGGAGGGCGAGGGCAGCCTCTTCCGCATTGCCGTGCATGTACAACGTCTGGACGACTTCTAGGCTCCCGTCTGCAGCCAATACCCGACAAAATAAGTCGATATTGTTTTGCCGACACGGGGCTGGCACACTAGCCAGTCTTTGTATTGCCAATAAAGGAATGCTCATGGGCGGTCTGACCCAATCCACACCCATCCCCACCGAAATCAAGCTGCACAAGCAGTCGCGCATACTCGAAGTGGCTTTCAGCGATGGCAAGCGTTTCCATCTGTCCTGCGAATATCTGCGGGTGTGTTCCCCTTCTGCCGAGGTACGCGGCCATGGCCCTGGACAGGAGACGCTTCAGGTAGGCAAAAAAGAGGTGGAAATCAACGCGATCGAGCCCGTCGGCCAATATGCCGTCGTGCTGGTGTTTTCCGACGGTCATGATTCGGGCATCTATTCCTGGGATTACCTCTACGACCTGGGCATGGAACAAACCCTTTACTGGAACAACTACCTGCAACGCCTGGAGGCTGCAGGTGAATCACGCGAGCCGAAGACGTTGATCAAGTAGGCCGTGGCCGGGCAAGCCAGCGTGCAGCTTCCTGCCATCACCCTGCAACACCTCTCGACGGCCATTCAAGATGTTTCGGGCCAGCCGTTTGTGCTTGCACAGCAGTGCACAGCTGGCGGTGGTTGCATCCACCAGAGTCTGATTCTGAGCGGCCGCGATGGCCGTCGTTTTTTTCTCAAGCTGAACACCCCAGCCTGTGCCGGTCTGTTTGCAGCCGAAGCCGATGGCCTGGTTGCACTGGCACAAAGCGGGGCCGTGCGTGTGCCTGTGCCTTTGGCTTGGGGCAGTGACATGCATCATGCCTGGCTGCTGCTCGAATACCTTGAGCTTCGTCCTCACGGTGATGCGACCGCTTTGGGCAGGTCGCTCGCGGCCCTGCATCACCAGACTGGCAAGACGTTTGGCTGGCATCGGGACAACGTCATCGGTCGTACCCCCCAACCGAACCCCCGCTACAGCGACTGGATTCTTTTTCTGCGCGAACATCGCCTGCAGTGGCAGCTTGATCTGGCACAACGCAACGGGGCCGACAAAACCTTGCTGGAAAGCGGCGCACACCTGCTGGATCGGCTGGAGGATTTCTTTCCCGGCTACACGCCCATACCCAGTCTGTTGCATGGCGATTTGTGGAGTGGCAACCACGCTTACGTCGGCCAGACACCGGCACTGTTCGACCCTGCCGTGTATTACGGCGACCGCGAGGCCGATCTCGCCATGACGGAACTGTTTGGTGGCTTTTCTTCTGGGTTTTACGCCGCCTATCATGCTGCCTGGCCGCTGGATCCTGGTTACGAGGTGCGCCGCAATCTTTATAACCTCTATCACGTCCTCAATCATTTCAACCTGTTCGCAGGGGGATACGCCGCCCAGGCCCGGCGAATGATTACCGCACTCCTTGCCGAAGTGCGCTAAGTTTTTGCCTTGCAAGGCTTTTTTATGGATAATTCCCGGCTTTCCTTTTGGCCCGAGTCAGCAATCATGAAATCCGGCATCCATCCCGCTTACAATGACATCCAGGTGACCTGCAGTTGCGGCAGCAGCTTCACCACCCGCTCCACCTTGGGCAAGCCTCTACACGTGGAAGTCTGTTCCGCATGCCACCCGTTCTATACCGGCAAACAGAAGATCGTCGACACCGCGGGTCGCGTCGAGAAATTCCGTCAGAAGTACGCACTCAAGAAGTAATCCAGCAGCCAGTGCTTGGCTCTGTGACAAGAAGGCAGCCTCGTGCTGCCTTCTTGCATTGAATGTCCCATGAAGGGGCCTTGATTGTGCTCACTCAATCAAGCATGTGAAACACATTCTTTTGCCCCCCGACCCACACCCGATCACGGTATGAACCCGACCCAACCCGGCAAGCTGCTCTGGCTCATTGTGCTCACCGTGGCATGGGCTCTGTACGGGCTCAACGGTCGTGATGCCTGGCAGGCGGAAGAGGCCAGAGCCTTTGCCACCGTGCTCGACAGTACGCAGGGGCACTTTGTCAGCCTGGCAACGCCAGCGCCCTTGTTCACCTGGGTCGCCACAGGGTTCTCGGCCCTACCAATGCAGTTCGGCCTGAGCCACATCACCCTGCTGGACAGTAGCCGTTGGGCCAGCGGGCTGTTTACCCTGATCACACTGACCGCGCTGGCGCTGTCCGCTCGGGGCTTGCTTGGTGTCGGTTTCGGCCCGGCGGTGGTACTGGCGCTGCTGGGCTGTCTGGGGTTCATGTTGCCTGCCCACGCCTTTATTCCGGAAACCGCATTGCTGGCCATGTGGGCGCTCCTCTTCTGGGGCATGGGCTTGGCCCGTTCGGCTCCCAAGACCTCAGGCATCGTGCTCGCGCTGAGCCTGACCGGGCTGACCTTGGGCCTGCGCGGTTTGCCTGACCTGCTCGCCGGGCTTCTGCTCATCTGCCTGCCTTTGGCCTGGGCAGACTGGCGTAGCCGAACCTACTGGCAAAGCCTGGCCTTCGGCCTGACGCTCACTGCCGCACTCATCACGCTGGGCATGGCTTATGCCGCTTCTACCGGCCACCTGTCACTCTGGTGGCAAACGCACGTGATAACAGCCTTGCACCCCAAAACGTGGGGGATCGGCGCATTCTCTGATCTGGCTTGGCTGGCATGGCCATTGTGGCCACTCGCCCTCACCGCGCTATGGCACGACCATCGTCGCCTCTCTCGTACCCCGGCACTGCATCTGCCACTGGCTGCCCTGATCATTCTGCTGTTGTTGGCCCCCTTCCCCGCCTGGTCGCGCTTGGGTGGGCTACTGCCGGTTCTGCTACCACTCGCGCTGTTGTCCGCCTACGCCATGGCCCATCTGCGGCGCGGTTCCGCCCAGGCTTTTTATTGGTTTGGCGTGGTGTGTTTCGCCTTTTTCATCGTGCTCTTCTGGATTTATTTCGCCGCGATCGAACTGGGGCTGCCCACTCGTCTGGCAACCCATGTAGCCAAGCTGACGCCTGGTTACATACGTGGCAGCGTGGCTTCCACCTCGGTCTGGCTGGCTGCCTTGGCCACCGGGCTGTGGCTGATTGCCGTACCACTGTTTCCCCGGGCGCAAACTCGCCCGATTCTGGTGTGGGCCAGCGGCATGACCCTGGTGTGGGTGCTGATCATGGCCTTGTTTCGCCCTTGGGCAGAAGCGGGCTGGGGCTATCGCCCCACCATCATGGAAATCGAACGGCACCTGCCGCGCGATGCCTGCCTGACGCTTCAGGTCGACCCTGGCATGGCGGCCATGCTGCGTTATCACCTGCCCCGACAAACCTCGCTCACCTCAGGCCGTGACTGCGCGTGGCGGCTCATCGGCCACACCCAGACCGCTGCGGCACACACCGCAGCAACACCTTGGGAAGTGGTCTGGGAAGGGGCCAGACCCCGCTACAAGAAACAGCGTTACCGCCTGGAGCATCTGCGTGCCACCCCATGAACAACGTCCGGTCAGTGCTGTCGTGCTGGCCGGGGGACAAGCCCGCCGACTGGGAGGGGGAGACAAGGGCCTGCTCACCCTGCATGCACAACCGCTAGCGGCCTGGGTCGCTTCGCGCCTGCAAGGCAAAGCGGCGGAAGTATTGATCAATGCCAACCGCAATCTGGGCGAGTACGCCACCATGGGATGCACAGTAGTACCCGATGCCCTGCCCGGATTTCTGGGGCCCTTGGCTGGACTGCTTGCCGCCGCCCGGACTGCCCGGCAGGAATGGCTGTTGAGCGTTCCCTGCGACATCCCGTTCATTCCGCTCAACCTGGTGGCGCAACTGCATGATTTTGCCCTTGGCAGCCAAGTCCCTCTGGTGCGTGCAGCCGACGAAACGGGCACCCATTTCGCAGTCATGCTGCTGCACCGCGACCTGATCGCCGACATGGAACGCTTCGTCCTGGAAGGCGGGCGTCAAGTGCAGGCTTGGCAAGCACGACACCCTCACGACACGCTGTTTTTTGGCGATGATCCTTACGCCTTTCTCAACATCAACACGGCCAGCGACCTGAAAACAGCTGAACGCCTGGCCGCCCGATACCGTCACACGCCATTGGCATGAATCCCCTCCAGCACCTGCTCCTTGCCCTGATCCGCCTGTATCAACTGGCACTTTCGCCCTTTATCGGCAACCAGTGCCGTTTCACCCCAACCTGCTCACATTACGCCCACGAGGCCATTACGAAACATGGTGCCTTCAAGGGGGGAGGGCTGGCGGTACGCCGAATCGGCCGTTGTCACCCGTGGCATCCGGGCGGACATGACCCGGTGCCTCCCCGCTAACCTCGCATTGACAGGCCCTATGTCCACCGGAGCCAACGCCGAGCAACTCGCCCTGGATTACCTGGTTGCTCGTGGCCTGCGCGTGCTGGCTCGCAACTGGCGGTGTCGTGGAGGGGAACTGGATCTGGTCATGCAGGATGGCGACACGCTGGTCTTTGTCGAGGTACGCGCACGCAGTCACGACACTTTCGGCGGCGCAAAAGGCAGTATCACCCCCACGAAACAGGCCCGGGTCATCCTCGCCGCACGTCACTTTCTGGCAGATCGCCGACTCGACGCCCCTTGCCGTTTCGACGCAGTCTGCATCCAGCGAGGCCAACTGGAATGGCTCAAAAGCGCATTTGAAGCCTGACTATAATCATCGCCCCCGTCACCGTACCGTCCCATGAGCATCGCACTGCGCATCCACGACCAATTCCTCGACAGCATCCAGACCGCCACGGAATCCATGACGATGCTGGAAGAACCGGTCGAGCAAGCCACCCACCTTTTGACCGACTGCCTGATGCGCGCAGGCAAAATCCTGGTGTGCGGGGTAGGCGCTTCCGGCCTGGCCGCACGGCATTTCGCCACGATTCTGGCTGACCGTTTCGAGCAAGATCGTCCTGGTCTGGCCGCCGTTGCATTGGAACGGGGCAGTGCAACCATGATGGACGATGCCGACCCTTGTGTCGGTCTCGCCCGACAGGTCGCCGCACTGGCGCAACCGGGCGATGTCGTGTGTGTTTTTTCGATTTTTGGACACAGCTTGGCTTGTGCCCAAGCGATTCGGGCAGCACACGAGCGCGACTTGCCTGTCGTCGTGCTGACCGGGGGCGACGGCGGCAGCCTGGCAGAAATGCTGAACGAACACGACACCCTGATCTGCGTACCCAGCCATTCCGCACCACGGGTCATTGAAACGCAGTTTCTGCTCATACACAGTCTGTGCGACAGCATCGACTTTTTTCTATTAGGAACCTGACATGAAGCGCTCATTCATACGCAAATCGATTCTCGCCATGACGCTCGCATTGGGTGCGGCAACCCTGCCCGGATGTCTCCCCGTCATGGCCACCGGGGCAGGCGTGGGTGTACTGATGGCCGAAGACCGACGCACTCCCGGCACGTATCTGCTGGATGAAGAAATCGAGATGAAAGCGGCCAGCGCACTGCGTGACGCCCATCTCGGTGGTGTACACATCAATGCCACCAGCTACAACCGCCGCGTGTTGCTCACGGGAGAAATCCCCAACGAGGAAAGCAGGGAAAAAATCACCGGATTGATCAAAGACCTGCCCAACGTCAAACACGTTCTCAATGAAGCCGTTGTCGGCGGCGTCAGCACATTGCTGGGGCGCACCAACGACTTCTACATCACCACCAAGGTCAAGGGCCGCCTGCTGGATGACAAACGCTTCAACGGCAACCACGTCAAGGTGGTCACCGAAGCCAGTAGCGTTTTCCTCATGGGTATTCTCAAGCGCCAGGAAGCCGCCGCCATTGCCGAAGTTGCCTCAAAAACCAGTGGCGTCGGCCGCGTCATCAAGGCATTTGAATATCTCGATTAATGGCTTGTGCGATTGCGTCGCACCTGTACGCATGCCCGTGCCTGGCGGAGAATGGCCCCAGGTCATGGTGACCAGGAGAGGAGACGCTCATGAAAAACAACCGACGCAACACCCTGGTGATGATCGGCCTGCTGGTCATCGCCCCCTTTGGCACCCTGGAGGCCAGCGACAAACCTGTGGGTATCACCCACACAGTACGTGCCGTGGAAATTCACCACCACGGCCAAAAACACACCATCGAGCGCAACCCGGACAACGACAACATGCTCGACCCCGATTACTCGCTCACCTCCCGGCCCTGCCCACCTTTTTGCATTCAGCCGATCACGCTGGCTCCGGGTGTGGAGACCCTCGGTGAACTGGAAATGCTCGATTACCTCAAACGCGCCAGTCAGGATGCCAGTATCCTCGTAATCGATTCTCGTGATGGCGACTGGCCGCAGCGTTCCGGCATCATTCCTGGCGCGGTCATCCTGCCGTGGCAACACCTGCATCCGGGGCAGACCGACCCGGAAAAAATCGCCGACACCCTGATCTTTCGATTTGGGGCCACGCGCATCGGTCACCTCTGGAATTTTGAAAACGCAAAAACCCTTGTGCTTTATTGCAATGGCCCGTGGTGCGGGCAATCTCCCACGAACATCAAACAACTGCTCACCATGGGCTACCCGGCGCACAAGCTCAAGTGGTACCGTGGCGGCATGCAGGATTGGAAAATGCTCGGGTTGACCACCGTCGCACCATAACCAGGGAGCCTGTTTCAGCAGGCCCCATCACCGACTAGAAGGAAATGACATGAAACGTTCACTGACTGCAGCACTGACCTTGGCACTGGCCATCCCCGCCGTCACTTCCCAGGGCATCGCTGCGGACAACCCCTATCTGACTAACGTACCCGTATCTGCCGGCCCCATGGTCTTGCCGGTCAGCCCCGCCGGCCGGGGTACACGTCCCTACGAAATGTCGAGAGTCATCCCTGTAGAAGAAAAACAGAAGATGATGAAGCAGATGATGCCCATGATGAATCTCGTCACACGCATGGACGTGAAAGACGTCATGAATCTGATGAGCATCAAATACAAAGCCAAGGCAGGCCTGAGCTTCGATGAGGTGGTCGAATCCATGAGACTGCGCGCCAACCAGCTCAATTTCAAACAGGTCGGCCATTCCCCCATGTGGAAAGACATCCAGGCCGTGCTGGGTGACACCACTGCACCGCGCATGGAAGTCTTCCACTACTGCGACATCGCCGCTGGCCGTGAAATACTGAAATACGCACCGGAATCCATCGTCTTCCTGCCTTGCCGCATCGCGGTCATGGAAGATGCCGACAAGCAAATCTGGGTGTTGTCTCTTGACTGGGACACCTCCTGGCTCGACTCCGTATCCGGCAAGATGGGCACCCCCACCGAACTGATGAAGCACGCAGCAGACATCCGCGACAAGATGGACAACATCATGCGGGCTGCCGCCGCTGGCGACCTGTAACCTGCGGGAAGCCCTCCACCCCTTGTTTCAACTGGCCCACACGGGCCGGTTTTGTTACAGAAGTTTCAACCCGCACCCGGCACAACCGGGCGAAACAACACGAAAAAGGTAACACCTCCCCCGTGTTCCGTTACCCCCTGAAGGGGGAGGTTTCAAACCGGAGTCTATTTCGATGAAACAACTGCCCCCCTACCG
>Ga0208371_1000118_pt1 | contig 29861 bp, 29 predicted proteins | sample SubbioCR12Aug_1A_FD_184827 | JGI IMG/M metagenome (GOLD analysis project Ga0208371, IMG submission 184827) | Serpentinite rock and fluid subsurface biosphere microbial communities from McLaughlin Reserve, California, USA - CR12Aug_1A (SPAdes) | ecosystem: Environmental > Terrestrial > Deep... | reverse complement strand
ACATCCCGCCGAGCATGACCAGTTCGCCTTGGGCAAAGTTGATGATTTCGGTGGTGTTGTAGATAATGGCGAAACCGATGCCGATGAGGGCATAGATGGCGCCTGTGGAAAGGCCTGAAACCAGGTACTGCGCTATTTGATCGGAAAGTTCCATGGAGCTCTGCTTCAGACACGCAGGCGCCCCGCCGGCTGACCCGGCGAGGCGCCTGTCCTGTCAACTGTGAGATAGTATTATTTAACCAGCGCCCAATCCTTGTTCTTTACTTCGACAAGCACGAACGCATCCTTGCTCAGACCGGCATGATCCGCAGCTGAATAGGTAAAAATCCCACCGATACCGGCAAAATGGGTTGTCCGCTCCAACTGGTCCCGGATAGCTGCCGGGGAATCCCCTCCCCGCTCGATGGCTCCCTTGAGAAGCATGACCGCATCCCAGGCATGCCCTCCGAAGTGGTCACCTTCTGCCCGGTAATGCTTCTGGTAATCCTTGACAAAGGCGATGAGACTCTTTTTCTGCTTGTCTCCCGCAGGGAGGACATCAGAAACGATTACCCTGCCCGAGGGGAGGATTATCCCGTCAGACGCATCGCCTGCCAGTTCGATGAATTTCTTCGAGGAGACGCCGTGACTCATGAAGAGCGGCAGCTTGATGCCGAGCTGCTTGACGTTCTTGGCGATTACCGCCGGCCCCGGATTGGTGCCCCAGCAGATGATGGCCTGGGCATTGCTGCCGCGAATCTTGGTTAACTGGGAGGTCATGTCGGTATCCTTGGGGCCGTAGGTGTCATCCACCGCGATCTGGATACCGTATTTGGCAGCATTGGCCTTCAACTGCTCGCGTCCCGATGAGCCGAAACCGTCCGAAACCGTAAGGATGGCGACCCTGCTGATCTTCTTCCGGTTGAGATACTCGTAGATCTTGGCTACGGCAAGACCATCATTCTGTGCTGTCTTGAATACCCACTTCTTGACCGGGTCGGTTATCTTGCTGCCGGCGGCGCAGGAAATAAGCGGCACCCGCTCCTTTTCCACTACCGGGATGACTGCCATCGACTCGCCTGTGGTGCTGGGGCCGATGATTGCCACCACCTTGTCTTCCTTGATGAGGCGGTTGGCTGCCTGAACCGCCTTGGTGGCATCCCCCTGGGTGTCATAGACCACCAGCTCAAGCTTCCGCCCCTTGATGCCCCCCCGCGCATTGATCTCGTCCACCACCATCTTGGCGGTGTTACGCTCGGGTTCCCCCAGGAAAGAGGGGGGACCGCTTACGGAGAAGAGAGCACCGATCTTGATCGGTGCCGCGGCGCAGGAGATCCCAGCCCAGACAAAGAGCAGCAGCAAAACGGTTGTCGTTTGCAATAAACGCTTCATTCGTATTCCCCCTTACCTGGCGATTTCCCAGTCACCATTGACGATTCTCACCATCTCAAAGGCAGACAGGTCAAGTCCATTGTGGTCGGACGGCGACATGGTGAAGATACCGGAAACGGAAACGAGCTTTTTGATCCCTTCCAGTCCGTCACGCAGCTGATCAGGCGTTGCTGCCCCTTTCTTTGCCGCTTCGGCAATCATCAGGAATGCATCGTAGGCATAGCCGCCGAATGTGGAGGCTTCAACATGGTAGTTCTTCCGGTAGGACTGGTCATACTCTTTGAGAAGCTTGAATTGCGGATCGTTACGCTTCAGTTTGTCGAAGATGGCCAGCTTCCCTGCCGGCAGCGTGACCCCTTCGGCATTCTCGGCACCGGCCAGTTCGATATACTTTTTCGAGGCAACACCATGACTCTGGTAGAGGGGGATCTTGATACCGAGCTGCTTGACGTTACGGGTAACGATGGCAGGTCCCGGGTTGGTACCCCAGCAGATGATGGCATCGGCCTTGCTGCCCCTGATCTTGGTCAATTGGGCGGTCATGTCCGTATCCTTGGGACCATAGGTCTCATCGGCAACAACGGACATTCCCTTCTTCCTGGCAAGGTCTTTCAGCTGTTCCCGCCCGGATGAACCGAAACCGTCGGTGACGGTGAGGAGTGCAACGTTTTTCTGTTTCCTGCCCAGCATGTAGTTGAAGATCTTTTCCGCTGCCACATGGTCGTTGGCCGGGGTCTTGAAAACATATCTCTTGACCGGATCGGTAATCTTGACGCCGGCTGCGCAGGAGATGAGCGGTATCTTTTCTTTTTCGACAACCGGTATTACCGCCATGGTTTCACCGGTGGTGCTGGGGCCGACAATGACCTTCACCTTGTCGTTCTTGATCAGCTTGGTGGCCAGTTGAACCGCCTTGGTGGCATCTCCCTGGGTATCATAGATCACCAGTTCGAGCTTGCGTCCCTTGATACCTCCCCGTGCATTGGTCTCTTTCACCAGCATCTCAAGTGTATTCCGCTCCGGTTCGCCCAGGAATGATGCCGGGCCCGTTACGGAAAACAGGGCGCCGATCCTGATCGGTTCGAGCGCCAGCGCCGGCAGCGCGTACAGCAGACCTACCAGAACAACAACGGCAATCTTCAGTCTCTGCATAATTACCCCCCCTCAGACAAAATGAACGCCCTAGATACCGTAGAGTCGTTCTCCTTCCAGCATATTGAACCCTTTGGCAGCAAGGACGGCAATGGCCTTTTCCGTCTCATCGAATCGGAAGATGATGACGGCATTGGAACCACAGCGTTCGACAAAGGCATACATGTATTCCACGTTGATCGTCTCGCTGTCCAGTACCTGCAGGATGCTCGCCAGTCCGCCCGGCTGGTCCGGCACCTCGACAGCGACCACGACGGTCTTGCTGACGGTGAACCCCTTCCCCTTGAGCGCGGCCATAGCCTTTTCCCGGTCATTGACGATCAGACGCAGGATACCGAAATCAGAGGTGTCGGCAAGGGAGAGTGCCCGGATGTTGACCCCGGCATCACCGAGGATCTTGCTCACCTCTGCCAGGCGTCCCGACTTGTTTTCGATGAAAATGGAAATCTGTTCGACCATCATAGCTCTGGACTCCTTATCTGATACTGCCACGTGACTGGATAGGGGAGATCATGGGGAAACTCGGTAAGCTGCAACTACAGAGCCCGCTTGTCAATGACCCTTTTGGCCTTTCCTTCGCTCCGCTGGATCGTTTTCGGCTCCACGAGTTTGACGGTGCAGGTCACGCCCAGCATCTCCTTGATCTCCTTCTCGATCCGCCTGGAAAGCCCCTGCAGTACCTTGATCTCGTCGGAGAATATCCGCTCGTCAACCTCCACCTGGACTTCAAGGGTATCGAGATTCTCTTTCCGGTCGACGATGAGCAGATAGTGCGGCTCAACCCCTTCGATACGGACCAGGATGGATTCGATCTGCGACGGGAAGACATTGACGCCGCGGATGATCATCATATCGTCGGAACGGCCGCTCATGCGGGCGATCCGCGCATGGGTCCTGCCGCAGACGCACGGTTCGCAGGTGATGCTGGTAATGTCCCGGGTGCGGTACCGGATCAGCGGGATGCCCTGCTTGGTGATGGTGGTTATCACCAGCTCCCCTTTTTCGCCTTCGGCGACCCGCTCCCCTGTTTCAGGGTTGATGATCTCGGGGATGAAATGATCCTCCCAGATATGGAGCCCGCATTTCCCTTCAAAACACTCCTGGGCCACTCCCGGACCCATGATTTCCGAGAGGCCGTAGATATCGAGAGCGGTAAGATTGAGTTTCGCCTCGATCTCGCTTCGCATCGCCTCGGACCAGGGCTCTGCGCCGAAGATACCGACCCTCAGCTTCAGATTCCTGAAATCGACCCCTTCCGCCTTTGCCTCTTCAGCCATGAACAGGGAGTACGAGGGGGTGCAGGTGAGGACGGTGGAACTGAAATCCTCCATGATCATGATCTGTCGTTTGGTATTGCCGCCGGAGATCGGTATCACCGACGCGCCGAGTTGCTCGGCCCCATAATGCGCACCGAGGCCACCGGTGAACAGGCCGTAACCGTAAGCATTATGGATGATATCCCCCTTGTGCACACTCGCGGTAACAAGGGAGCGAGCCATGAGGTCGGCCCAGTTCGAGATATCCTTCCGGGTGTAGCCGACAACGGTCGGCTTGCCGGTGGTGCCTGACGAGGCGTGGATGCGGACGATTTCCTCCATTTGCACGGCAAACAGGCCATAGGGATAGGAATCCCGCATGTTCTGCTTGGTGGTGAACGGAAGTCGCTGCAGGTCTTCAAGGGATGTTATGGTGTCGGGCCGGATGCCGGCAGAATCGTAGGAAGAGCGATAAAACGGCACATTATTGTAGACTCTCTCCACTGCCGATTTCAGTCTCTTCAGTTGAAGCGCTTCCAGGGCAGCCCGGGGAAGGGTTTCGAATTCCTCGTTGTAATAGGTCGTCATCTTCCGTCTCCTAGAGCGAGCGTCCCAGCTGGAAAGCCTTGAGGTTGATGTCCAGAGCCTTTTTCGGCACCATCCTCTCCAGCGCCTTCTGCCAGACCGCATCGGCAATATCGAGATCTTGTGCCACTGCCCCCAGAAGCACGGTATTGGCAGCCCGTGGATCACCGGCCTCAGCGGCCAGTTTCAGCCCGTCGATCAGCTGGAAATTGTTGAAGCGGGCACCGATCTTTTCGGCGAGTCCTTCGGGATAGGTCTCCTGGCCAAGAAGAACCGCCGGTGGTGGGATGCGGAAATCGTTCGCCACAACCCGCGCTCCCGGCTTGAGGAGGGAAAGGCAGCGGTAGGTTTCCAGCAGTTCGAAGCCGAACAGGATGTCGCCCTCTCCTTCGGGAACAACGGGCGAGAAGACCTCTGTGCCGAAGCGGACATGGGAGACGACGCTGCCGCCGCGCTGGGACATGCCATGGATCTCGCTTTTCTTCACATCGAACCCGGCGAGCATGAAGGCTTCGGCAAGTATTTCCGAGGCGAGCAGGATCCCCTGCCCCCCCACGCCGACCAGCAGGATATTGGTTACCGGTTTGTTCATTGCGTGCCCCCTGCCCGGTTGATGGCGTCGAATTTACAGAGCTGCTGACAGAGGGTACAGCCGGTACAGAGCTGGGGGTCGATACTCGCTTTCCCTTTGGGTCCATCTAAAGCCGGAAGCCATTCTATGGCCGGGCAGCCGATGCGAAGACACGCCCTGCAGCCGGTACAGGCATCGGAATCGACCTCAAGGACCGGGCTCCTGTCGAACCTGCCCTCCCCTTTGATAAGGCAGCAGGGACGGTTGGTAACCACTACCGACGGTTCGGGGCGGGCCATCTCCTCGGCCAGGACAGTTCGCGTCGTTTCCAGGTCGTACGGGTCGACAACCCTGACATGGCGAATCCCCAGTGTGCGGCAGAGGGCGGGGATGTTCACCTCGGGAGCTTCGATCCCTGCCAGGGTATACCCTGATGCGGGGTTTTCCTGGCGACCCGTCATGGCAGTGATGCGGTTGTCCAGGATGATTACCGTTGCGGGCGCCTGGTTGTAGGCCATTTCCATGAGAGAGTTGACGCCGGTGTGCAGGAACGTGGAATCCCCGATCACTGCCACGACCCGCTGCTGCTCTTCTCGGGGGAGCGTCCTGACAATACCCGACGCAGTGCTGATGGAGGCTCCCATGCAGACACAGGTATCCATGGCGTTGAGCGGCGGCATGAAGCCGAGGGTGTAGCAGCCGATATCGCCGGTCACATAGGCGTTGGCACGGCTGAGGAGATGGAAGACACCCCGGTGCGGGCAGCCGGGACACATGTTGGGTGGACGGGGCGGGAGTTTTTCCCGGGCAGGTTGCTGCGCGCCGACCGTTTCGGCAATGATGCCTGCCCGGGCGAATGCCTCGCGGATACGTCCGGGAGAGAGTTCACCGCAGAGCGGGATGATCTCCTTGCCGGTAACGGCAAGCCCCATGGCCCTGACCTGTTCCTCGATAAAGGGATCGAGCTCCTCGACGACGAAGAGCCGTTCGACCTTGGCGGCAAACTCGCGGATCAGGTTACCGGGCAACGGATGGACCATGCCGAGCTTCAGGGTCGCTGCCCCGGGCAGTGCCTCGCGCACGTACTGATATGTCACCCCGGTACAGATGACCCCCATGGATGCAGAACGGTACTCGGTCCGGTTTATGGACCAGGTGTCGCCGTATTCGCTGAGCCTGACGGTGCGATCCTCGACCAGGGGATGCCTGACACGGGCATTGCCCGGCAGCATGACCAGCTTGGCCGGATTCTTGACCAGCTTCGGCTCGGGCAGACCCTTGACCGGTTCGCCCAGTGCGACGATCGATTTCCCATGTGAAATGCGGGTACAACTGCGGATCATGACCGGTGTATCGAATTGTTCGGACAGCTCGAATGCGAGGCGGGTAAACTCCTTGCATTCCTGGGAGTCGGCCGGTTCCAGCATGGGAATCTTGGCAAACTTGGCGTAATTCCGGCTATCCTGCTCGTTTTGGGAAGAGTGCATCTCGGGGTCGTCGGCAGCAACCAGCACGAGTCCACCGCCGACACCGGTATAGGAAAGGGTGAAGAGAGGGTCGGCAGCAACGTTTACCCCGACATGCTTCATGCAGGCAATGGCTCTGCCGCCACCAAACGAGGCACCGATTGCCACTTCCAGGGCGACCTTTTCATTCGGTGCCCAGGATGCATTGATGGAGGGATATGTAATTATGTTTTCGAGTATTTCGGTGGAAGGTGTGCCCGGATAGGCGCTTGCCACCCGAACGCCGGCCTCGAACGCACCGCGCGCGATCGCTTCATTCCCGGATAAAATTTCCGTACTCAATGGATCTCCCTTGAAACTACCGGTTTCCTGAGCGGAAACGGGGGATTTTTTGTCCTGGCAAGGAAATCAAGGGATTACGCGGAGGCGTAGCAGCGCTACGCCGCACAAGGAATCCCAAAGATTGACACCGCCAGGGCGGAAAAGAACCGTTTCCGGATGGAAACAAAATAAGGGGGGAGCCCCCCTCGCTGGACCGCAACTATACTCGATTGAGGCGGTTCCTGTCAACTGCAATTAAAACGGGATTCTACAGGGTTATGGCCGATGGATGTTGACAACGGGCAATGCTCGGCTACTCTTGCCAGAAAAACAGGGAGGTCGTCATGCGATCAATGAGAGTGCTTGGAACGGCAGTTGTACTCTTTTTCGGGGTGGTTATCACTGATGCCGTGGCAGAAGAATCGGTGGATAAGGGGCGGGAGCTCTTTCAGAGTACGGCGCTGGGGAAAAACGGCAAGAGCTGTGCTATGTGCCATCCGGGTGGCAAGAAGCTGGAATGGGCGGCAACGTTCGATGATGAGAAGCTTGCCGGCGTGATCAACCGGTGCATCAAACAGGCCCTCAAGGGGAATCCGCTCCCGGCGGATTCGGACGAGCTGAAGTCCCTGGTGCTCTATCTCAAGACCTTTGCCGGACCGGGCAACTGACAAACCGGTTACGGGCGGTACTTTTCCCAGGCCGAGAGGAGTACCCCTTCCAGCAGCCCGAAGTCGGAGACCGTGAGGGTTTGGCTGCCGAACAGTTCCAGGCTCCTGAGGGTAACGAGCGTCCCGGCAATGATCAGGTCCTCCCTGCCCGGTTCCATGCCCGGAACCTGAAGACGCTCCGCAGGCGACAGCGGGAGCAGCCGGTGCAAAATGGCTTCTATCTCGTCGCGCTGGATGGCGTAATCATTGACCCGCCGATAATCGTAATCGAGCATCCCCATGCTGATTGCTGCCAGGGTGGTGGCCGTTCCCGCTGTGCCCACCACTCTGGCCCCTTCTGCCAAGGGGAGCATCCCCTCGTGTATCAGCGCTTCATTCAGGGAGCGGAGTTCGCGTTCTATCTTGTCGTTCATGGCGTCTGTCGTAGACTTGCCTTCGGTGAGCCGCACCACGCCGATCGGGAGACTCCGGGAAAAGAGCAGTTCCCTGTCCCGGGCTATCGTGTATTCGGTGCTGCCTCCCCCCACATCGAACACCGCAATATGTTGCGGGATCGGGTCCAGTCCGGCAAGAACGCCCTGCAGGGTCAATTGCCCCTCGCTGTGACCGTCGATCACCTCCAGGGTTATCCCGGTGATCTCCCTGACCTGACGGCAAAACTCCGCGCCATTGGCTGCGTCGCGGACGGCGCTCGTGGCAACGGCCCTGATCTGCAGCACGTCATGCTGCCTGAGCTCGTGGCTGAATTCTGCGAGTGCGGTCAGGGTCCTTTCCCGTGCTTCCGGGGAGATCCCCGTCTCGCGGCTGAACCCGCCGCCAAGTCGCGTGATACGCCGCACAACAGCATGCGGAAGGATTCTTCCTCTGTCGCACGTCCCGATGAGCAGGCGGGCGGTATTGGTGCCGAGGTCGATGGCAGCAACCAGCTCAGACATGTTCACCGCTCCTTCCGAGCTTGATGATGCTGAAGGCATATTCCGCAACCTTGTCGAAGGCCGCAATAATGTCGCTGAAGACCACGCCTGCCATCACCGTACACTTCCCTTCCGTGAGCCGCTGCACATGATTCGCATGCATGACCTCCTGCAGCCGGTCGATTTCATCCTTCAGAGCCCTGGCATCGGAAAGTATCGATTCATTGATGTCATCAGGTGAACCGAGTGCCAGGTGAACAAGATCCCCGACGCGGACTGCCAGGTTTTTCAGCTCGGCAAGCGCCGTGCTGGAGAATATGACCTTGTTTTCCTTTTTCTTGATCAGGCATTTGATGATCACTTCGTTCTGATCGCCCATATGTTCCAGGGTATTTACCGTGCTGAGGATGGCGGGTATGCTCAGGGCCATCTCCGTTGAAAGAGGCTGGCGGGAAAGCTTTGCCAGAAACCCGGAGATCTCGCGCTGGAGCACATCCAGGGCCTCTTCCTTTTTGTTGATGCGCAATGTCCGCTTCGCATCGAAACGGAAGAACTGTTCCGCGACATCATCATACATGGTAGCGGCGATCTCCGACATCCGACGCAATTCGTTTCTGAGCTGCAGCATGGCAAGGGATGGCGTATTGATGACGCGATCGTCAATGAACTTGCAGTTCGCTTCGAATTCCAGACCTTTTTCCCCCCCCGGCATGATGACCTTGGCCGATCTGACGAAGAACCCGAGAGGGGGGAGAAACAGGACTATGCTCAGGACACTGAAGAGCGTATGGCTGTTGGCAAGCAGGCGCGCCGCAGCGCCGGCTGCTGCAGGCACTGCGGTATCGGAGGCACCCGGGGTGATGAAACGGACAAGGGCCTGGAAGCTCTGGGGAAAGAGCAGCACCAGGGTAATGGCGGCAATATTGATGAGCAGATAGATGACCACCATACGCTTGGCGGCAAGGGTCCCGCTGATGGTGGCAATGCCTGCGATCAACGTCGTTCCCAGCACTTCACCGATCACCATGTAAAAGCCATGGTCGTATTGCACCAGACCGCTGCCGGTCATGGCGATTACGATGCCGACGGCAGCACTTCCGGATTGCAGCATGAAGGCAAAGAGCGCCCCGAGAAGTATAGCGGCAATGCGCCAGGGGAAATGGGAATCACCTATGCCAAAGCCGATCGCCCGTTCCGTCAACGGAACGAACCCCATCTCCATGGTATGCAACCCCAGAAAGACGAGACCGGCACCGAGAAGCATCTCACCGGCATAGACCCAGCGTCGCCTGTGACAGAAGAATTTCAGGATCGCCCCGACAAAGATCAGTGGCTGGGAGGCAATGGAGACCTTGAAGGCAATGAACTGGACGGCAAGGGTCGTGCCGATCCCGGTGCCGAGCATGACCCCCAGCGCCTGGTACAGCGAGATGAGGCCGGCATTGACGAATCCGACCAGAAGGATCGCTGCGGCACTGCTCGACTGCAGTGATGCCGACAGGCAACTGCCGACAAATGCGGAACTGAGACGGGTACTGGCCAATCTCTCCAGAAAACGGCGGATGCCTTCGCCGGCAAGCTTCTGAAGCCCCTCTGACATGGATTTCATGCCAAGGATGAAAAGGCCCAGCCCTCCGAGCGCCTCCCAGAGGGATGCGTAAGACATGGGATTCTCCGGGTTACTTTACGATCTTGAATGGAAAGACGAAATCAGCAGGGGCCGACCTTGACGTCCCTTTCTTGTAGAAAAGGAGACTGACCCCCGTCTTCCCCTGAAGATCGATGCGAAAGTAGAGAAGTCCGGCAACCTTGGCCTTGGGAATGATAGCCCCGACAGGCAGCGCCTTGGTGTAGATATCCTGGGGGTACAGTTCGTAGAAATAGGGCCGATCGGTGGTGACGCGGTTTTGGAACGAGGCTCTTTCGTAATCTTCAAGATAATAGAATCCCACATAGGGATAGGGAATCAGGTAATAGGTATTTTTGGAGATGATCTCTTTGACCTTTTCAGGAGTCAGGGCGGCATATTGCACGCCGTTATTGTCCTTGAGCAGGAATGAGTCATTGCCGATGGCGACTTCCTGATCTGTCTGGTTATCCACGACAACATTGAACGATGCAATAGCCCCCTCAAGGTTATAGGAAAGGATCTCGGCATCGCCGCTCCTGACGGTAATCGAAACATTGTCGCGGGTAATGGTCTGGGATTTTTCCTTGTCGTTGACAATGCCGTTCGTCACCGGCTCCGGGATCACCTGAAACGAAGAACAGCCGGCCACGAGCAAGGCTGATATGAAAATCGCTACGTATCTGATCATTGATCCCTCCCGAAATCGATCTGCTACCTTCTATGATACCAGATCGGCAGGCAAACAGAATCCAGTGCATGATGACCGTCAGTTATCAAAAAAAATCGGCCGAATAGGCTGAAATTCTGACTTTGGGCAGGTCGTCGGCATTGCCGTATCCATTCTCCCAGACGGAAATATAGTAGTCGAAACGCAGATTGTGCCGGCCGGTAAGGTACTGTTGCACCTGTTCGGCAAGGGCATAGGCCCTTTTTATCTGGCCCTCTTTCCCACCCTTTTTGTCAGCCGGGAAGTGAGATTCGATCAGGATCGGCGAATCCGCAGGGAGCTGCCGGAGCCGGGGGAGAAGCGAGTCGAGCCCCTCCTTCATCTGCTGGTCCAGCGGATGTTCCTCCCCTCCGGATTGGGCCACACCTACCAGTTCGGCGCCACGCGGCAGGCTCGAAGCCGAAGTGCCCGCAGCCCACGAGGAGACCGCGACAAGCGTCAGCCCGAAAAAGATCAGCATGCATGCGAACGGTCTCATTCCGTGTCGTCACGCTTTATGAAAAGGATCTCGAAACGGCGGTTCATCTTGCGCCCCGACTCGGTTGCATTGTCGGCAACCTGCTTGGAGTTCCCCATCCCCCGCACGAATATGCGGCCGGGGTCTACCCCCTCGCGTGTAATCAGGTAACTGGCTACTTCGATCGCCCGGCGAAGCGAAAGGTCTGCATTGTACTTTGGCGAGCCAACACCATCGGTATAGCCATCGATCCTGAGATATGTCCAGGCCCTGTCGGAACGGATCTGGTCGGCAACCCCGGCCAGAAGTTTCTTTGCCTCACTGGTGAGCTCGGATTGACCCTGCTGGAAATAGCCTACTACATCAGGGAAGCGGAATTTACGATAGGCAACAAGCTTCTCTTCGCTCGGAGGCTGAGCAGCTGCTGAGGACTCACGCATCTCGCCCTTGAGGTCAAATCCGTACGTAGGGTGGCTTTCTGCGGCGACTGTCCCGGTTCCCGGAACTGTGTTATCCGGAGGCGGAGGGATAATTGGACGGCTCTGCGATACCTGCTGGGGAGGGAGGATGATCTGGCCATAGGTACGGATGACGATCTCTTCCCGTTCGGCATCGAGCGGCACTTCGATTTTGCTGACCGGTTCGGCAGGCGCAGGCATCTTCACCAGCCTGGGAGAAATCGGTATGATCTTTACCGGTTTGATGTCAGCCTTTTTGGCAGCTTCCTGCTCGGCAAGGATCTCACTAGGCAGCTTTGGCACTGGCTTGATGTAGGTACCGAGCCCCGATGCCGTGGATATGCCGAAGATGAATCGCCAGTCGGGGCTGAGATCGCTCAGTCCGGCACCACCGGCAAGGGAAAAGGTGAGATGGGGCGAGAGATGATACTGGATGCCGAGGTTCCCCTCCAAGGGGCCGTCGTCCTGCAGGCTCTCGCGGTAGCGACTGCCGAACAGCTCGGCAGTTATCCTTGACCGTGGGGTTACCGCCAGTTCCACGCCGCCGCCGAAGAGAATCTCGTCATCGATAAGCTTGCGGCTCATGTAGCCGCTATAGGCGTGTACTCCATAGTTTTCCGTCTTGTAGGTCACGAACAGGCGCCCACCATAATCCGTTGAACCGTCCCGATTGAGGTCTTGCGAAATACGGCGCTGCAGCATGATATCTGCTGCCGCCTTGAAATTCGAACTCCGTTTCCCGTAGAAGCGGATCTTGGTCCCCACGTCAGCGGTGTTCCGGTCGGATGAATCTTCCTCTTTGTTGAAGAGCAGATTTGGGTATGTCCCGTAGATTTCCCAGAAAGATCCGATCCCAAAGGTGATAACGGCAGGGACTACGAAAGACTTGTCCGTTTTCGATTGCGCCAGGTTTCCCCAAACGCCTACGGCAACATTTCCCATGTCGAGAGTTTCTGCAGTCGGCACGGAAATGAGACCTGTAGGCCCTGTCTGGGTGGGCGTTGCAAAGGCTGGGGTGACGAGCAGAAATGCCGTCACTGATAAGAAAAGCGATCGGGATATATAAGTCATGTGAGGTAATGAATGCTTTGGCACGAGACAAAAGGCATGGGCATATATAACAGATTATCGACACATTTTGAAGCATAATTAATAATTATCAGCGCTCCACCTACCGGTGTCCTGCAGTTTCACCCCCTTCCGCAACCCAGAGCGTTACGCCATATGACGTTGTTATTGGCGAAATGTCGCTATTTCGCTGTCAGCTTTTTGCGACACGTTCTTTGAGTTCTTTGCCAACCTTGAAGAAGGGGAGTTTTTTGGGTTTGACATCGATGGATTCGCCGGTTTTCGGATTTCTCCCGGTATAGGATTTGTAGCTATTGACAACAAAACTGCCAAACCCGCGAATTTCGATGCGATCGCCGTCCATCATGGCGTCGGCCATGGCATCGAAAATGGTGTTGACGATCTCCTCGGCCTTTTTGTACGAAAGCCCCTTTCGCGCTGCCAGCTCCTCGATCAGTTCCGACTTGTTCATGCAACTACTCCTTTCAAAAGGGTAAATAATCAGGTTATTGCCGCTAACAACAACCTTTGAGGTATCGTTTCGCCAGTGCCTGGGCATCCCCTCCCCGTCCCAGTGATTCCAGGATGGGTACTGCTCTCTCTGCTGCCGCACGTGCAGCGGATGGATAAGCAAGCGCCTGCAAGCAACGGTCAAGGGCTGCATCGGTCTGACCAAGGGCGAGCAGTACATCTGAGAGCATCAGATGTGCCTGATCGGCCAGGTGTCCATCAGCAATCATCCCTTCCAGAATGGGCACCGCTTCCGGCACCCTGCCCGTCTCGATAACCAGTTGGACCAGGGTGAGGAGACAGAGCGCGTTATGGGGGTTCAGGCTGAGGGCTCGCCGGAGCAGGGTTTCGCATTCATCAAAACGGCCCTCCTGAAAGGTGATGAGCGCAATCTCGTAATTGAGGATGTCGCTCTCACCCTGAGCCGACAATTTATGAAAGATTTCCAACCCTTCCGTGACTCTGCCATCGTGGACGGCCGTATATGCATATGCAAATTCCTCTCCCAATTGACGATAGCGATCAGGGAGATCGCCGGGCAAAGGGTGGATGAGGAGTTCAAAACGATCATTCAATGAGAGAAAATCAATCGGTGCTTCAGCATCTTGTGAAAGTTGATCATGGGTGGAGCCGCAACCGCTACAAGAATGATTTTTTGTCGTAATTGAAGGGGGTTGAGGTTCTTTTTGAACCATTCGACTCAACAATTGCCGGGCATTTCCCCGGATTGTTTCGTCATCTGCCTGACTCAGGACCAGGTCGACATGTTCTTTCGCCTTTTGCGGGTCTCCCAGTTGTATGGCATGTTCGGCCTCAACCAGGTTGAGTTGCGCAAGCCCGTTGCCGGCTGCCCGCAACTGTTGTTGCAGATAGCTTTTTTGCGATGCTGCATCCGCTGTTCCTTCCTTGAGACGATGCAGGGCCTCTTCATATTCATGTCGCGCTTCGGCAAATCGATTTTCGGCGAACAGGCGATCTCCTCGTTCCTGGAAATGGCCGGAATCCTTTTTGAACAGTTTGAACAGCATCTCTCTTCTCCTTGGTTGTGGGGTGCCTGGAATCAGGAACGCTCAAGCAGCGTTACGCTTTCTATGTGGAATGACTGGGGGAACATGTCGAGTGGGGTTGCTTTTGCAACACGGAAGCCATTTTCCATAAGAATTGCCACATCTCGGGCGAGCGTGACCGGATTGCATGAGACATAGACGATCCGTTGCGGCCGCAAGAGCGGTAACTGGTGCATGAGCCGGAGCGCCCCGCTCCGCGGCGGGTCCAGCACGATGACATCGAATGTTTCCCCGAGCTGGACCAGGCGACGGATTTCGGCATCTGCGTCGGCACAGACGAACGAGACATTGTCGACCCCATTGCCAGCGGCATTGCTCCGGGCATCGGCGATGGAGGGTTCATACTCCTCGACCCCCACAACAGTCCGGGCCGAGGATGCCAGCGGCAGGGTAAGGTTGCCGTTGCCGCAAAACAGGTCCAGGACCCGCTCCTGGCCGGAGAGTCCGGCACCTTCCATGGTCAGCCTGATGAGATTGAGGTTCTGCTGGTAATGCACCTGGCTGAATCCCCCCCTGCTGAACGCCATGAACAGATGCGGCATACCGGTTGTGAGCTCCGCCGGGATGGAGTAGGTCAACCGGTCGATTCCCGCAATGAGCTGCAGGCTCTCTTTTCTCCCGGTCTGAAGCCAGATGCCCCCGGCCGAGGGGAGCTCTGCCCGGTGATCGGCCAGAAAAGAGGCGATATCGTGCGAATCATGACCGATGTAGTGGACGATGACGATGCTCTCACCGCTGTCGCTCACGGTCAGATCCACCTGGGGAATCCGGTCCGGTTCGGGGGAATCGGAGAGGAGCGGCTGCAGTTCACCGATCAGGGCATTGATGCGCGGATGGGCAATGGCACACGATCCGGGGAACGGGATCACAAAATGCGAGCCGGTGCGATAGAAGCCCATCAGCAACCGGCTATCGATCCAGCGCAGCTTGATCTGGACCCGCGAGCGATACGACCAGGATGAATCCGCACCGATGATCGGCGCACACGCCTGCTGCTCAACCCGGGCAAATCGCCAGAGCTGTTCTGCGAACAATAGCTCCTTCCACAGCAGTTGGTCGGTGCAGGAAAGGTGTTGCAGGGCGCAACCGCCGCACTGGCCGAAAACCGGGCATGGCGGAGCGACGCGATGCGGAGACGGCTCGATCACGCGCACCAGCTCTGCCTCGATATAGGAGCTCTTTTCCTTGACGACCCGTCCCCTGACCCGGTCGCCGGGCGCTGCAAACGGCACGAAACAGGCCTTGCCGTCCAGGTGGCCGAATCCTGCACCGCCAAAGGCGATCTTTTCGATGCTCAGTTCTATCTCGCGTTTCATCGTCTGGCTAGTCCTTTGCCCCGTTGAGAGGTCTTGAGCCGGGTTTCCAGCTCCTTCCTGACAACGCCGGCAGGAAATGTTGCCAAATCGAGATACGAGCGCGCCGTTGTCAGAAATGTTTCGATGAGAACATCCCTGATCTCTGCCAGATCCGCCTCGCGTACTCCCATCTGGCCGAGGTCCTTTTTGTAGAGTACCGTTGGGCCGAGCGTACAGATGGCCTGTTCAAACGCCGACTGGTCGGGGAAAAAACCGGGTTGCAGGTCGATAGCGCAGGTGGCTTCCACCCGCGCCTGGAAGTAGCCTCCGTAGTAGTGGCGGCTTGAGTCCGTGAAGCGAAGGAGCAGTCCGTTGTCCAGGACTACCTCGCGCAGTACTTCACTCATATGTCCTACCTCCGTACTCATGAAAGATACTACTCTAACCAGATTACCAACATGTGTAAAGCGGGTTTCAGGTTCAGGCGCAACCCGAGGACAGGCGATCAATTCCGGCTTGCAATTTTAAGGCATTCTTAGTAGAGTAAACCTCGCCGTCACCGGCATATACCAGTATTCACCGGCAAGGAGTGCTCCATGAGCAAAGAAGAAGCCATTGAAGTCGAAGGGACCGTCATCGAACCGCTCCCGAACGCCATGTTTCGGGTCAAGCTGGAAAATGACCACATTGTCCTTGCCCATATCTCCGGCAAGATGCGTAAATATTTCATCAAGATCCTTCCCGGCGACAAGGTGACCGTTGAGCTTTCCCCCTATGACCTTTCCAGGGGCCGTATCACGTACCGCGTCAAATAGCAGGAACTACCCAATCGTAGCCGCTGACTCCAGCGGCGCCTGCCCTGTCGGGCGTTCTTCCCTCCCCCTCATTTTTTTCTGCAACACAGAGAACTTCCGGTGCTCTGCCTCAGCGTACTCCCAGATTTTTCTTCACATACGGGGCGATTTCAGCTATAGAGAATAGTTCAATTTTCACAAGCGAGGATAATCCCAATGTACACTGTCGCAGATCTCAAAAAAGGGCTCAAAATCACTCTCGACGGCGACCCCTATCTCGTCATCGCCTTTGATTTCACCAAGCCGGGCAAGGGGCAGGCGTTGTATCGCACCAAGATGCGCAACATGATCAACGGCACCATCCTGGACCGGACCTACCGTTCGGGAGAGACCTTCGAGCCCGCCAGCCTCGAAGACCGCAAGATGCAGTACCTCTACCGGGAAGACGACCATTTCGTCTTCATGGACAACCAGAACTACGAACAGTACCGGATGGGCTCCGAGGCGGTCGGGGATTCGGCCAACTACCTGATCGACAACCTGCCGGTGGATGTCCTCCTCTTCAGGGACAAGGCGATCGGCGTGGACCTCCCCAACTTCGTCAACCTGAAGGTGATCGAGACTCTCCCATGGGTCAAGGGTGACACCTCTGGCAGCGACTCCAAGCCCGCCACGGTCGAGACCGGCTACGTCCTCCGGGTGCCGCCGTTCATCGAAGAAGGCGAAACCATTGTCATCGACACCAGGACCGGCGAATATTCGACCCGCGTAAAGGGGTAGCATGAGCGCAAACTGGACCCTAGCCAGGCGCCGCCCGGCGCTGGAGGCCAGGGCACGCATCATCCAGGCAGCCAGACAGCATTTCATTCAGGAGGGGTTTCTCGAAGTGGAGACCCCTCTTCGCATTCCCGCCCCTGCGCCTGAATCCCACATCGACGCAATCCCCTCCGATGGCTGGTTCCTCCACACATCTCCGGAGCTCTGCATGAAACGGCTTCTTGCCGCCGGGTATGAACGGATTTTCCAGTTTTGCCACTGCTGGCGTGCCAGTGAGCGCGGCAACCGGCATCTCCCGGAATTTACCATGCTTGAGTGGTACCGGGCCAACGCCGATTACGACGATCTGATGACCGATTGCGAAAACCTGCTGACTGCAGTGGCAGCGGCATGTGGCGATCGCTCGGCAACAATAATGGTTCAGGGGAAAGAGGTCCGTCTCGACCTGCCGTGGCAGCGGTTGACGGTGCGTGAGGCATTTGCGCGGTTCAGCGGCGTCACGATGGAGGAAGCCCTGGCAGCGGACCGGTTCGACGAGGTGATGGTTGAAGCGATAGAGCCGATGCTCGGTATCGGACAGCCTACCTTTCTCTGCGACTACCCTGCTGAGAGGGGCGCTCTGGCCAGGCTGAAACCTGACGACCCATCGGTGGCCGAGCGTTTCGAGCTGTACATCGGCGGCATCGAGCTAGCCAACGGTTTTTCCGAGCTGACCGACGCGAGAGAGCAGGCTCAAAGGTTCGAGCAGGAGGAGCGATACCGCCGTTCACAGGGCCGCACCCCCTACCCCGAAGCTTCGAAGTTCCTCGAAGAACTCCCCGCCATGCCCCCTTCCGCCGGAATAGCCCTGGGCGTCGACCGTCTGGTTATGGTCTTGATTGGTGCAAAAAGCATCGACGAAGTGGTCGCCTTCACGCCTGAGGAGCTCTGAAACAACTGCAACTATTCAGTCCCGCACCCTGAAGAGATGCGCGGCTGCCCGTTCGACTGGGTAGTGCTGCGTGAGAGTTGCAACTTCGATTCACTAACCAGCGCGCAGTCTTTTGGCGCGTTCCGTCGTGCATGCTGCTTGCTTTTTTGCTTTCTTGACCACCTTTTTACTCACTAATCGCAACTCCAAACGGCAACCAAGAGCATGGGCATATTTTTGCAGAGTTGCTATTGAAGGAGAGTGCTTTCCTTTCCCTGATTCAAGCCTAGCGACAGCAGACTGAGTTGTACCGATGCGTTCAGCTATTTCGGCTTGTGTTACTCCTGCGGCAGCACGAGCTTTGAGGAATTCATCAAGAAACTGGAACTCTTCATCCAGTCCATCGTATTCAGTTTTTACATCTGCCCTCTCAAGAGCGCGAGCTTTAAATTCTTTGTGTGTGAGCATTTTTGTACTCCTTCATCCTTCTTTGTGCCGTTTCAAGTTCTCTTGTCGGGGTTTTGTCAGTCTTCTTTACAAATTGGTGCAGCATCACGATCTTGCGACCAACCATCGTGCAATAGAAAACCCGTGCAATCCCCTCTGCAGACTTCAGTCTCAATTCAAAAAGACCGTCTCCCATTGCTCGGGTATGTGGCATACCGAGGTCTGGTCCATAGATTTCCATCCTATCGGCATAACGGAGGTAACGGCCAAGGAAACCAGCGGGCATGGCTAGAATTTCTTCTTGTACTGATTCGCTGTAGTAAATGATTGTCCAAGTCATGATTTCCAATATAGCATATTTGCTATTTTTCTCTAGTTGTTTTTTAATTTTTGCCCGGACAACTATTCCGGGACAACTATTCCGGGGACACCATACTTAATTATGACAACTATTCCGGGGACACCATACTTAATTATCCTTCCCCTTTGGCCCCGGTTTGCCGCGCTTCAATGGCCGATCGAGGGTAGTTTCCAATCTTTCGACAAATCCCTCAGAGCCTAGCGGCCGACCGGTTGCCGGGTGATCAACATCAAGGGGCACAGCTACCGGCTTCAAGGTCATGCCTTCGCCAAACAACCCTCCCCGAAAAGAGGTGATTCTACAATCTCAGATTCTCCGGGTTGAAACATTCTCTCCCAGTGAGTGGTACACTTTTCAATCCCCGTAACTGGTACATTTTTACGTTCCCATTGACACCACTACTGATCACCTTCGAAATCGGTATGGTGTCCCCGTAATTCGCTCTGTCCCCGGAATTCGTTCCGGAGTCATTGCGCTTCTTTGGCTATTTCATCAAGAACGGCAAAAACACCATTCAGATCCTCGCGATACGAAGCTATGTAGTTAGGTGTAGCTACGTTCCTCTCTTTGACAAGCTGAGCTCTTTGGCGAATGAGTTCCTTGTGATTATTCCAGTACCTCCCGATCTTATTGGGATCAAGACCTCCAGGAAGTTCAGTTTTGGAGGCAAAATAACCTTCTTCATCTCTGTCCGAAAGGAACGAATTGCTCAAATGAGACAGGCAATAGTCGAGGAAATGAAGGGCATTGTCTTCGTGGATGTCGGGATTAAAGCAGACATTGAACACGTAATCGTTCATTACTCTTGCTATGCCGCCTTCGTCACCTGTACCGCTCGCGTCATAGAACCCGCAGCCGACTCCCGACCCTTTGGGGGCCAGCTGATTGGTCAGCTGGTATACAACAAAGGACTTGACGACAGCTCGTGCTACAGAAACACGATGAGAGAGCGAAGCGACACTAGGCTCTGATTGACCATCATTTGAAGCTTGCCGGGCAGCTTCCCCGAGAAAATCATCATCTGGAGCGTCACCGACTTCCGCAAGAAAATTTCGCTGCGAATCAATGTAGGTCCGCTTGAACAGCGCGAACACCTCTTGAGAAAGTTTCCTCATTCCAATCACTGCAAGGGCGCTGACTAGACCAGATGTTGCGGCACTTCTATCATGATGGATGATAAGAGCTGAATGCAGGTTATGGAGCTGCCCTTGACGGTCAGCAGAACAGTGGAGCCTGAATATCATGAGATCGTTCCATCCAAGAACGCCACGATCGCCACTCACAAGACGATTTAGCAAACCTTTTCCTTGGTAGGAATTTTCACCGAAGATCCGCCATGCAATCTCTATGATATTTTCCGGGCTATTTGGAAGGCGGCGCCCTGCTGTTCTCCCCCAACCGGCTCGATCCAAGAGTCGCAACAGGGAGTAAATCGATCTCTTCCGCAATCCACGGTCACCATTATCGACAACCGAGTAGCGCGGCAGATAGTCCACTAGCGTGTCAATGGCATCTTGGGCAACTGCGCTTGTGAAGTCATACGACTGATTGACCAGTATCCTCCAGAACTGATCGTGCGCGTGTTCTCCGTGTTCCAACTGAAATTCGTGTGACTTGAGTACCGAAACGATTGACGCCCCATTCCTGACTCGCTCCACGGCGTCTTGGTACAGAACAAATGTTTCCTGTGGTTCTGGCGTGGAAAATCGCACGATGAGCTTGAGGTAACCCTCCAAGTTTCTCAAGTTATGATGGTTGAAGCATGCGCGTGACCTCATAACCGCCTCTTCAAGATGATTTGAGCTCCCAAGCTCCAAAGTCCCAACATCGAATAACTGCTTCAATAGGAATCCTGGGGGTCCCGGTGACTTCTCCACTAGTTCAGAAAACGCCTCAGAGTTCTTGAACCCTTGTTCTCCATATTCACGACGTACAGAAAAAATCCCGCTACGGCCATCGGTTTCTTCGGCGTAGATGCGTCGAAACAATCCGGGATAGCTCTGATGCAAGAGCATGAGGTTAATAAGGTCGCGTTTGTTGAAGTCAGTCCGACCTAAGTTGCTCTTCTCAACCTGCATTACCAGCATGGCATTGACGAAGCGCTTTACCTTGCGAAAATCGCCCAGAAGGGGCAGGTAATTCGCAGCCAAATCACCGTCAAGAATGTCTGCCAGTTCATTGAGCAAAGCGCCAAGCTTTACCATCGTGTCAGAAGGAATCGAGCCCAGTTGGCTTTCGGCACGTTGCCAGTCGCGGCGCAAGAAGTCCCGAATGCTGGAGCTATCGACGAACAAACTCAGCTTGACAGTCACAAACTTCTCAAGAAACTCACGCGCCCTTGATCCCTCTTCTTTGCTTTCAGCAAGTATCTCTGTGTCGTAGCAGAGAACATAGGTCGCCTGAGAGAGCTTAAACGTTCGCCTCGTTGCGAAAAGCACATTGTTCGTCGTCTTTGCGTCCAAACGATCAAGGTCGTCGATGACGATGATTACGCGACGGTCAATGCGCCGAAGGACATCGTTGATGTCATCAAGCAGCTCATCAACGGTCTCCTGCGAGGGCTCCAATGAAAGTTTGAAGCCCAGGAACGAAACGTCGGCCATTCCCTTTATCAGTCGAGAATAACGAGATGCCGCAGGCCTGAATTCTGGGGCGAAGACTTTCTTTTGGATTGCAGCAGACAAATCGCGAATTATTCGGTCCATAAGGTCTGGCTCCGAAGCATACCTAAGTGGCTCGAAACGACAAACGATGACTTTGTCTTCTGCGCTTTCCCAATAGCGCTCAGCGAGGTTGATGAAGCTCGTCTTGCCGACTCCCCATGGGCCGTCGATGCCAAAAACGAGACCCGGATGGGCACTGCTTGCAAGAACGGTTTCAGCGAAGGACTTGGCCTGAGACTCATTCGCAAGCAAATCATCTTTTTTGAATTCAATCTCCTCATCTGCAATGAAGTATAGTTGCGATGCCTCTTTTTTTCGCTTCGGCCAGTAATGTTGAACAAGGGGTGATAAAAGCACAGCAGACAGGAGGAGGAAGACAGCTGGAGCCCAATTTGGGTCTACGGACTTGAGTAGTGCGTGGGCTTTCGAAAGCCACGGAGAGGCAAGCTCATTTGCCCAAATGCCAATGCCGACCGCGAACAGCAGATCAATGCGAAAGCTGCGACCAATTCGTACTGCGTTGACATACGCCCCTCTCTTGATTGCATAGGTCAGGCATAGCAGAACTCCGACCAGTATTACGCTGCTCTTTACGTAGAGGGCTACGTCAGACCACCATGCCGAGGAGGCGAAATTCGCACCGATTAAGAATGCGGCCCGCCAAATCTCTGCACCTAAAAGGCCAGTTGCAAGGAATCTGGCGAATACTAGTATCTCGGGCATTTTCATAGCGTGCTTGGGAGGCGTCATCGATTTAACCTAAGTGGCGTGCTTGGAAATTCTAGTGAATTAGTCGACACATCGTGATATTGAGGAATTTCCCTGGGGCACCCTAAAAATTGGATCATTAAAGCCAGATTTTTCACCCTATTCGAGTATCTGACGGGCATGGCTTTGACCCGCCGGTTCTTCGGGCGGGTCCTAAGCTTGTTGAATCATTTTATCTGACATTGCCCTCATTGTTAACTTTAGGTGGCATTAGTGAATTTATTTTCTAAAGCTTCCTTTAAAGCATCAAAGCTGTTCCGTTTATGAGAATTAAGGGCTGAGTCAGGAGACGCAGCTACAGTCTTGGCAACGTCATATTTTATCTTTGCTTCAAGTTCATCTGTCCAAGGTTTGCCTTGAGAAATGCAAACCTCTCTAATTCGGTCAGACCATTTCTTGTTCCCTTTAAACCTAGGAGATAGCGTCGATATTCCATAAACTGTCTGCAACATACTGCTGTAAATATTTTCATCAAATAGATCTTCGATCTCTGATTCTTTCATTCCATGGCAAGTAGTAAAAGTCACGTCAGTAAGTGTCGTCAACCCAGATCTCTCAGCCTTTGCAAAGGCATCAAGGCCACATTTGTCATTATCAAGAAATGAGTATGTGACACAAACAGCTTCACGGAGTTGGCTAAGCTTGTACGAAAGATTCGATCCACCTAATAGTGTATCAATAACTATGGCTCCACTTGAAATCAAATCCCTCAAAATTGACGAGTGGTGTTTCAAAAGTGCTTCAAGAGAGATTTTGTCATCTTCACCTTCTACTATGAGAACGAGGTCAGCGTTCATAAGATTGTCAGCTGCTCTCACCCCTAGACTCTCGCGGATTTCTTTGATTTTTGTGGCTGGACCGGCCTTACTCTTGTTAACAATGATATTGGAACCTATATTCGAACGATCTACAAAAATTGGACAATGTGTGGTCATGACAACTTGATGCTTTTGAGCAATTCTAGAAAGTGTATTTCTAACTCCATGAATAGCGTTAGGATGCAAATGAGATTCAGGCTCTTCGATGGCAAGAATTATATTTTTGTTAGCTCCGGCACTTTCTGATGCATGACGCATAAGACCAAGAGCAGCAAGACTTTGAACTCCATCGCCCTTCCGATCCAATGTAGTTAAGACTCCATCATCAACTTGAATTTCATATGCACGTCTCATTGCTCTATACCGTGCCTCTTCGTTCATTTTAACTTTTACGGCTTTCGTGTTAGGAAGGAATTCTTTAAGAGACTCTCTGATTTTTTTGGACACCATGTCTAAAATTGGTTTTTGAAGCTGGGCAATTTCCTCCATAGCCTTACGATAGACTAAATCTGATTCAACTGTAGCCAACTCTTCATCAACAATACTGGCCACAACATTATGTGCTTCTTGTGATGTCCGAATTGCTGGGATATAAGTGATATGAATTCTGGAGCCAACGAATTTCGCGATAGGATCCAGTTTTTTGGAGAGGGTTGAACCGCCCGGCCCACGTTTCAGCACTTTAAAACCAGGATCCTTTCTCCCCATCGTCAACTGAATTGGCAAGGTGCCATCTAGGTTGCTTTTTACCTCTTGGCGAAATTCTGCTATTTCATCGTCAGATAAGCGAAATTCTAGATTGAAAGTTGATTCTCCATCAGGGTGTTTTGCTTGGAGCGAAATCGGGTAATCCTTATGCCAATCATAACTATCAAGACCTGACTGTAGATATCGGACACGGCCTCGATACACTCTCGTGGTCCGCATATGACTCAATACTTCAAGTGCAGTGACGAGGGCCTTTAAAATGTTAGATTTACCTTCATTATTGGGGCCTACCAGCGCAGTAGAATTCGAAATTGGTAGTTTATGAGCCTTAGTAATACTTCTGTAGTTCGTCACTGTGAAAGAAACTAGCTGCATCATTCCTCCAAGATTGTGCTGTGGTTCAACTCTTCATTGACCAGTTCACGTGCGCGTGCACGTAAACTGGTTATCCTCCCAAAATGGATATTTAGTTCACGATCATGAGAAAACCTGATCTAAGATCCGCTGTTCAAACCTGCAGGTATGCACGTGAGCGGCCTCTGCAGCGATTGCCAGAAATATTCGGCAAAAATGGCATAATGTCAATTAATTCTTCTGAAGAATGCAATCGCAAGAAATGGCAAGCGAGGCGGGGAAGGAAAGGAGAGTTTGCAGCGGTTTCCGGGCGCTAGTCGGGGTCGCGGTACTCCACGACCTCTCCCAGGTAGTTCCTCAGGAGCAGTTGATTCCCTGCCCTGGTCACATGCTCCGGCAGGATCGGCACCTTTCCTTTGCCACCAGGGAGGTCAATGACGTAATACGGGGTCGCCATGCCGGAAACATGCCCCCGGAGCGCCTCCATGATCCCAATGCCACACTCGACACTGGTCCGGAAATGACCGGTGCCGCGCACCAGGTCCATCTGGTGGATGTAGTACGGCCGGACCCTGATCTTCAGAAGCCCGGTCATCAGCTCCCGCATGACAGACGGATCGTCGTTTACACCTTTCAGGAGCACGGTCTGGTTGCCAAGCTGGATACCGCTATCGGCCAGCATCGCGCAGGACTGTGCCGATTCAGGGGTTATCTCGCGGGGATGATTGAAGTGGGTATTGATGTAGAGGGGGTGGAACCGCTTCAGCATCCGGCAGAGCGCCGGGGTGATGCGGTTCGGCAGGGTAACCGGCACCCTGGTACCGATCCTGATGATCTCGACATGGGGGATGTTCCTGAGGCGGCCGAGGAGATCGGCTAGCTCGTCATCAGCCAGCAGCAGCGGGTCTCCGCCGGAGAGGATCACGTCCCGGATGGCCGGGGTTGCCGCGATATAGGCCAGGGCAGCCTCGCGACCGGACGCCGGATCGATTGTCCCGCATCCCACCTGGCGCTTGCGCATGCAGAAACGACAGTAGACCGCGCAACTGTTGGAAACGAGCCATACCACCCGGTCGGGGTAGCGATGGATCACCCCCGGTACCGGGCTTAAGTCTTCTTCGCAGAGCGGGTCGGAGGACTGGTCGTCTTCCAGTTCAGCCGGGTCGGGCACGCACTGCCGCCAGATCGGGTCGCCCGGCCCTTCGATGAGGGAAAGATAGTGGGAGGTGATGCGTAACGGGTAGCGGGCAGTCACCGCCTTGAGTGGCGCCGGGTCGATGCCGAACCTCTCCGCGAGCTCGTCGGTCGACGTGATCGCAGACGCGAGGGATTTCTGCCAATGATTCATCAGCTCTTGAGCGCCCCGATCAGCTCTTTGATGTCGGAGACATTGTTCTCCTCAAGCCATTGCTCCATCCCCAGCGCAATGGTCTGGGCAGCCGAGGGATCGAGGAAGTTGGCGGTGCCGACCTGTACCGCGGTCGCTCCGGCAAGGATGAACTCCAGGGCATCGACCGCGGACATGATGCCGCCGATGCCGATCACCGGTACCGTTACTGCCCTGGCCACCTGCCAGACCATCCGCAACGCCACCGGCTTGATGGCCGGCCCGGAAAGCCCGCCGGTGACGTTGGCGAGAATCGGGCGGCGGCTCTTCAGGTCGATGGCCATGCCGGTGAGGGTATTGATGAGCGACAGGGCATCGGCACCGGCATCGACGCACGACTTGGCCATGACCACCACGTCGGTGACGTTGGGGGAGAGCTTGACGATCATCGGCTTTGTGGTGTTCCTGCGCACCAGGTCCACCACCTCGAATGCGGCTTTTGGGTCGGTGCCGAAGACGATCCCCCCCTGCTTGACGTTGGGGCAGGAGATGTTCACCTCGATCCCGGCCACCTCGGCAATGCCGTCCAGCCGGCCGGCCAGTTCGCCGTACTCTTCCAGGGAGTTGCCGTACAGGTTGACGATCACCGGCGTGGCGATCTTGCGCAGATAGGGGACTTTTTCGCCGATGAACGTGTCGATCCCCACGTTCTGGAGCCCGATGGCGTTGAGCATCCCACCCGGCGTCTCCACGATGCGCGGGGTCGGGTTGCCCGCCTTGGGCTTGAGGGAGAGCCCCTTGGTGATGATGGCGCCGATCTTTTCCAGGTCCAGGTACGGGGCGAATTCGCTGCCGTAACCGAAGGTGCCGGATGCGGTCATGACGGGGTTGCGCAGCTTGATGCCTGCTATGTCGACGGAGAGGTTGGGCTGTGTCATGGGTCAACTCCAGAGGAGATCTGCTTGGTCAAAGACCGGGCCGTCCTTGCAGACGCACCGGTAGTCGGGGGTTGCATCGCTGTGGTCCTTCCCCTGGACGACGCAGCCGAGACAGGCGCCCACACCGCAGGCCATGTACCCCTCCAGGGAGACCTGGCAGGCGATCCCGTATTTCTCGGCCAGAAACGCCACCGCCTTCAGCATCGGCGTCGGACCGCAGGCGTAGATGGTGGCATTGGCGCCAGCTCGCGACAGATGCTGCTCCAGGACCTCGGTCACCAGCCCCTGTGCTCCCAGGGTTCCGTCGTCGGTGGCGACATAGGTCTCCACGCCGAGCCGCTCGAATTCGGTGATGCAGAGGATATCCTCCTTGTTTCGCCCCCCGGCGAACAGGTGGACCCTGGACTCTCTTACCAGCTCCTTGGCCAGGTAATAGAGCGGCGCCAGGCCGACCCCTCCCCCCACCAGGAGCTTTTCGCCGGCGGGATCGCCCAGGGTGAAACCCTTTCCCAGCGGCCCGAGGATATCGAGGTGGTCCCCGTGGTGCAGGGTCGAGAGCATGGCAGTCCCCTTGCCCACGACCTTGTAGAGGATCTCCAGGTAGGTCTGCCTGCCGCAGTCGGTGAATTCGGTTTCGAAGGTCCCCAGGTCGAAGACACCGAACGGCCGGCGCAAGAGCGGATCGATGGCAGGATTGACCTTCACCATGACGAACTGCCCCGGACAGGAGGAGCCGATGGTGGGGGGCGCGGTCATCCGCATCCGGAAATACGAGGGCGAAACCTCCACATTGGAGAGCACCATTGACTTAAACTGCATTGCCGTCTCCGGGTTGGTCGAAGATGTACTCCATCAGGATGGCATCTTCGCCGTTTTCATAGTATTTGGGACGCCGTCCCGTCTCGGTGAAGCCGAGCTTTCGGTAGAGAGTACGGGCAGGTTCGTTGGAAACCCTGACCTCCAGGCCCAGAACGCTGGCTCCGCGGTTACGGTAATCGTCAAGCAGGGACTCGATCAGCAGGCGGCCCAGACCGTGGGAACGCAGGTCGGGCCGGACAGCCACATTCAGGATCTGCGCCTCGTCGAACAGAAGCAGCGGGCAGAGGTAGCCGGCCACCCGCCCCTCTCCGTCCAGCGCCACCAGGGGAGATGCAAACGGGGAATTGAGCTCGTCGAGGAAGTGTTCCCTGGTCCACGGCTTGGGGTAGGAAACCGCTTCAATGGCCAGAACCTCATCCAGATCGGCATCGCTCATGGGGCAGATGGTAATGTCGCCGACACCCGTCATCCGTAGCATCATAGGCGAACCGCAGACCGCATGCAAACCTTTTTTCGGTCCAGAATCGGTTTGACTTTTCCATGTCGATAGTTTAAGTAAAGAGTTTCGATATTGTCAGAAACGGAGCAGGTACCCATGGGTGTAACCTATAAGGACGCCGGTGTCGACATCGATGCCGGCAACACTTTTGTCAAGATGATCAAACCGCTGGTGAAGGCCACTTCGCGCCCCGAGGTCATCGCCGACATCGGTGGCTTCGGCGGCCTCTTCTCGCTCAATACGAACAAATACAAAAACCCGGTCCTGGTGTCGGGAACCGACGGCGTCGGCACCAAGCTCAAGCTGGCATTCATGGCCGACAAGCACGATACCGTCGGCATCGATCTGGTCGCCATGTGCGTCAACGACATCGTCGTCCAGGGGGCCGAACCGCTCTTTTTCCTCGATTACCTGGCAACCGGGAAGCTTTTGCCGGAAAAGGCCGCGGAGATCGTCAAGGGGATCTCGGCCGGCTGCATTCAGGCCGGTTGCGCCCTGATCGGTGGGGAGACCGCCGAGATGCCCGGTTTTTATGCCGACGGGGAATACGATATCGCCGGCTTCACCGTCGGCGTCGTCGACCGGGACAACATCATCGACGGCTCTTCCATTACCGTCGGCGACCGGCTGATCGGCATAGCCTCCAGCGGCCTGCACAGCAACGGCTACTCCCTGGCACGCAAGGTGATCTTCGAACATCTCGGCCTCGGCATCGACAGCCAGCTCCCCGGCCTCAACAGGAGCGTCGGCGAAGAGCTGCTCACGCCGACCCGGATCTACGTGAAATCGGTGCTGAACCTCATGCGCGATTTCCACGTGCACGGCATCGCCCATATCACCGGCGGCGGGCTGCTGGAGAACATCCCCCGCATCCTCCCCCACAAATGCAAGGCAATGCTCCACCGGCAGAGCTGGGAGATCCCTCCCCTCTTTTCCCTGTTGCAGCAGGGGGGCAACATCAGCGACGAAGAGATGTTCAGGACCTTCAACTGCGGCATCGGCATGGTGCTCGCGGTGCCCGAGAAAGAGACCGAGGATATCCTCATCAGGCTGTCGGGCCTTTCCGAACAGGCCTTTGTCATCGGCGAAGTGGTGAAATGCGAGGAAGGGAAAGAGTGCGTGGAGTTCAATGACTGACACCGGCACACAGCCAGTCGCCGTCGGAGTACTGGTTTCGGGCAACGGCACCAACCTGCAGTCGATCATCGACCGGATCGAGTCCGGCGAGCTGCTGGCCCGGGTTGCCTGCGTCATCAGCAACAAGGCCGACGCCTATGCCCTGGAGCGGGCCCGTCGCCACTCCATTCCCGCCATCCATCTCGACCACAGGCAGTACCAGAACCGTGAGGCCTACGATGCCGCCCTGGTTGCCACCCTGGGAACACACGGCGTCGAGCTCGTCGTCCTTGCCGGGTTCATGCGGATACTCACCCCGGTGATCATCGACGCCTTCCCCAACCGGATCATGAATATCCACCCGGCGCTGCTCCCCGCCTTCCCCGGCCTCCATGCCCAGCAGCAGGCGCTCGACTACGGGGTAAAGGTCAGCGGTTGCACGGTTCACTTCGTCGATGCCGGCTGCGATACCGGCCCGATCATCATCCAGGCCGTTGTGCCGGTGATGGAAGGCGACACCGAGGATTCCCTGTCCCGGCGGATCCACAAGGAAGAGCACCGGATCTACCCCGAGGCCATCCAGTTGTACGCCGAGAGGCGCCTCACCATCGAGGGCCGTTGCGTCAGGATCGCTCCTGCCGGCTGAGTGCAGCCGCTTTCTCCCCTGCCCCTGCGAACCGCTCCACCCATCCCTCCCAGTCAAACCGCTCTGCATCCCACAGCACTGCCAGAGGGATAAAGGTATCCAATTCCCTCACGTCACGCTTCAACAATACAGCAACAACCTCATGAAACAACAGAACTTCCTCTTGGAACAGACGGGTGAACTCTGCCCGTAATCCCGGCAGTTCCAGAGGCGATCCTTCGGTGAAATTGTGCGTGCACCACTCGTCGTGCAGCAGGGTGCCATCCGGGTCGACGAGCGGCAGTCCGTGGAGCCTGCAGGTCATGGGGCGATGCCCGTACACGAGGCAGCGGCCATCGTCCCCCAGGAGGACGCAGGGGGTCTCGTCGTCATCGGGCATGAGCTGTTCCCACTCCTCCTC